>Ga0209639_1000355_pt1 | contig 68664 bp, 54 predicted proteins | sample EPASupsiteHSE605_FD_187268 | JGI IMG/M metagenome (GOLD analysis project Ga0209639, IMG submission 187268) | Bioremediated contaminated groundwater from EPA Superfund site, New Mexico - Sample HSE6-05 (SPAdes) (version 2) | ecosystem: Environmental > Aquatic > Deep subsurface > Groundwater >... | reverse complement strand
CGCGAAGGCGGCGGCTAAGAATTTTTGTAGGCTGCTTCTTGTCTATCAAGATTTCACAAGTAATAAAAAATGCGTAAGTATTTTTTATTACGTCCTTAAATAGATATTTTAGAGCTTGCTTATCTGTTTTTTCACTATAGGCAAAACTTCATTTATTGTGTTAGGGATATTTTTCTGGATTGTGCATCCTGCCGCAAGCTTATGACCTCCACCACCAAAAAATTTGGCTATTTCACAGACATTAACCCTTTTACTTCTAAAACTTATTTTTGTATCACCTTTGGGGGTTTCTTTAAACACCATAGCAACTTCTACTGTTCTTATTTCTCTTAATGTTTTAGAAATACCATCTACATGATCATCTGTAGCTTTAAATATCTCAAGAAGCTTTCTGTCTACTGATGTATATGCAATTTTATTATCATCTGTAAGTATTGCATTGTCTATGGCTCTTGCCTGAAGTCTGACCATAGGAAGGGGTTTAAATTCCAAACATTCCTGATAAATATATACGGCATCTGCACCAGATCTGATTAAGTCAGCACAAACTTCAAGTGTTTCAGGCTTTGTATTCTCAAACTTAAATCCGCCGGTATCTGTAAGTATTGCTGTATACAAATCAGTTGCAATATTTTTTGTAATACTTATTCCAAGAAATTTTACTATATCATACAGAATCTGGCCTGTAGCAGCAGCAGTCGGATTTATTATGTTTATATCCGCAAATTTGACACTACTAATATGATGATCTATGTTTGCAGTAGTTTTTGCTTTTCTGAACAGTTCCACCGAATCCCCAAGCCTGTCAAAAGAAGCGCAGTCAACAGCAACTGCAAGGTCATAACTCTTATAAAGTTCACTGTTATTTGAATTTTTAGTCAGTTCAATATCAGGCAAAAATTTATAGATATCCGGTATTTTGCCTGATATGATAAGATCTATTTTTTCAACATTGTTAAATTGTTTTAATACTTCATTCAGTGCCAGCATTGAGCCTAAAGTATCGCCATCAGGGCCTACATGCGATAAAACAACTATATTTTTAGCCTTTTTTATCACTTCAACTAATTTATCAAATACTTCCATATTGGTAATTTTATCCTATACTTGTTACTAAAGACAGTTTTTTGCTAAAAACTCTGATTTTAAAAACTTTCTTTCAAAAATTTTATCATAAACTATATAATTAATATTAATAAAGGGAGGTAACAGTTGGAAATAATATTTTCTTTAATAACAATATTTTTAATTTTATTATTTATAGTACTTGCCTGTGTTTTCTTTACAAATGCGGTTGAGCATCTTGGAGAAAAACTTAATCTCTCAGAAGGAGCCGTTGGTAGTGTACTTGCAGCAGTTGGAACTGCACTTCCTGAGACAATTGTACCTCTTGTTGCAATTTTAGGTGCTTATTTTACGGGTGGAAATATTGAAGTTGGTTCAGAAATAGGTATTGGAGCTATTCTTGGAGCTCCATTTTTACTTGGGACGCTTGCTTTCTTTGTTACAGGACTAGCTGTTATAATTTATACAAAATCAGGCAGAAGAACCTCTGCGATGCCTGTTAACACAGTCATAATGTTCAGAGATATTCATTACTTTGTTATTGCGTACACTATTGCAATTTTAAGCTCATTTATTCCCTTTCCTTATGCAAAACACTTTGTCGCACTGTTATTATTAGCAATATATGGAATCTACGTATTTAAAACTGTCAGAACAGCCAGTCAAACTCCTGAAGGTGGGCAGGAAGAGCTGGAAGCACTTTATTTTACGAAATATGCTAAATTCCCTGATTCTTTAACCATGCCAATGATAATTTTACAACTTTTAATATCTCTGGCTGGTATAATTTTCCTTGCCCATTTATTTGTTGAAGAGTTAAAATATTTAGCAGGAGTATTTGCGATAAATCCTCTTATTTTGAGCCTTATCATTACTCCTATTGCAACTGAATTGCCTGAAAAGTTCAACAGCGTGATATGGATAAGGGCCAAAAAGGATACACTTGCACTTGGGAATATTACAGGAGCAATGGTATTTCAAAGTTGTATACCAACAGCAGTCGGGGTCGCTCTTACACCATGGGTATTAAAGCAAGATGCATTAGCAAATGTAATTACAGTTTACCTGTCAGTTGCAGTAGTATACTTGAATATAGTTAGAAATAAAGGTGTATTAAAGCCTTCTGCATTACTTACCGGTGGACTTTTTTACCTCTTTTATCTGGGATACATTTTATTTACGATTTTTTCTTAATTACTTTGGAGAAAAAGCATGAAAATTTACGTTATTGGAGTTGGTGCTGTAGGTGGATATTTCGGAGGCAAACTTGCTAAAGCAGGTCTTGATGTTACTTTTATTTCAAGAGACAAAACCCTTGATGCACTTAAAAAAGACGGGTTAAGGATAGAAAGCTATACAGGAAATTTTACAATTAAAAAACCTAATGTGGCTCATGACTTTAAAACACTTGCTGATGCTGATTTGATCCTATTATGCGTTAAATCATACAGTACTAAAGAAGTTGCCAAAGCTCTAAAAGATAAAATAAAAGATGATACCATAATAATTTCTATGCAAAACGGCATAGAAAATGAGGATATTATTGCTAAAACACTTGGAGCTGACAGAGTTATCGGTTCTGTCGTTTTTATTACTTCAAGTATGCCCAAATACGGCTTAATCAAACATACCTCTTTTGGCAAAATTATACTCGGAGAATTAAACGGAGAAATTACCGACAGGGTTAAAAAGTTTGAAAGAATGTTTCTGGATGCAGGTATTCCGGTAGGTGTAACAACAAACATTAAAAAAGAACTCTGGAAAAAATTAATGCTGAACATTCCTTATAATGGATTTACATCTGTTGTAAGAGGAGCTTTATCAAATTATTTTCAAATTTCGGAAGCACAGGAATGTTTTCTCAGGGCATTAAAAGAAGTCCAGCAGGTGGCACAAATGGAAGGCCTTTATTTAACCGATGATGATGTTGAAAGCGCACTTATATTTACAAAAGCAGAAGGGTTTACAACTTTTAAATCTTCAACACTGCAAGACATTGAAGCAGGAAAACCACTTGAGATAGAAGCCCTTCTGGGGGCTGTTATAAGAGCTGCAAACAAACATAACGTTGATGTGCCCATTAACAAACTTTTATACGCACTTTTAAAAATGAGTTACGATAAGTAACTTTATCACTCCCAAATTCATTTTGGAAATGGTATATCTTGAATTAATAAAAAATGTTAAAAATTTTATAATTTTTAACATTTTTTGACTTAAATATTATATAATTATTGAGAAATCAAATAGAGAGTATAGTTAAATTATTAATTTGTTAAATTAAAAACTTGAATTGCTAAATAATTTTAAGTGTTATTTTCCTGTTATTCTGAGGCGAAACTGAAAAATTTTGCCGGATAACCTTTTAGTTATAATTGAAAAGTTGGTAAGATTCTTCACATCGCATTTATCCAATGAACTCTGCTTATCTCAAAATAACACTTGAAGCAATAGTTTTTCGTTATCTGGTAATTAAAGTTATACCATTTCAAAAAAGTTTTCGTAAAATGACATTGCGATTTAACTTTGTCAGTATTCGTTTTAAGAAAACGTCAATTAATGAAAACAATTGTTTACCGGTATAAAAAGTCCAAAATATGTTAATCGTCCAAATTGAGAAATGAGAGTAAATCGAGGAAAGGGGTCTATCAATGGAAGGTATTTATCATCCGAATTTATCAAAAGCGGGATCATTAAGGTGGTTTCATTCGATTATTTGTAAAGAAGCCAATGAAGTTTTAGCAAAACAAGTTGTTAGAGATAGAACATCTGGTTGTGGTATTGTTAAGTGTCTTTACGAAAATCTTGACAGATTTGAAGCAAAAAGGGCAGGTGTTGTTGAAATTGCTACTACTGGTGTATTACCCCAAAAACTCAGACAAAAATTTGATCCAATAAATTCAATTGTTATTATTTGTCATAAATTAGGAAAATCTACAACTAATGTAATAAATCTTAACATGAAAAATGTACAAAATAGAATAAATATGGTGTTTAATAAAATATTAGGCGCTGCTATGTAAGTCACCTTCTATATTAAACGACATATACTAATTAGCCCGTGGTGATCTGCATAATTGAGGCCGATGCATAACTTCAAAAAGTAGCATTTTGTGTAATCCAGTGTCAAGGGTTGACTATTGCATAACAAGAAAAAACAAATTTTCACTCGTTATGTAGTAGATATTTCTAATAATTTTTAAGGAAAGTTAACCGTGCAGTAATTTGCAGACTTGTTTAACAAGTTGACTGGAAAGATATTTACGGGCATGTCATTTTGTTTTGCCTTCCTTTTGTTTCTTTTCAATGTACGCTTTTCCCTTTGGATCGTGTATACTCTGGTGCATTGACAATCTGTAAAAAATACAATTTAATGAACAAGGAAAAAATCCTTACGTATTAATATAAAGAATTCAAAAAAGACATTGTAACAATCGTGACGATCTGGAATCTTCTGTCAATCAAGGATTTTTTAAAATGTCTCAAAATGTGTATAAGAACTTTTCCTTTTTCCCTTAATTTTAACCTTAATGTTAGATTTTATATAAGTAAATTCAACTAATATCATTTTGAACTTATAGCATCTGTCAAATAATCTTTAAATGATTTCTCTGGTACAATTTTATATCCGCATCTTTTGTGGAGTGAGCCGCCGCCGTTAATTCTTTTGCCAGGGTAGTTTTTACACATTTTTAGCCTGTTTTTATAATCAGAACAAAGCCCGTTTTCATCAAGTAGAGAACAGGCAAAAATTAGGTTGTCATACTCATCTTTGCCAATAATTTTAAATCTTTTATATTTTGGAAAAAGTTTTTTAGTAAGTTCAAACTCTTTTTCTGTATATGTATCAACACTATACATATATCTACAGCAGTCACCACATTTTATACACTGACCTTCCAGCCTGTACTTAACTTTCTGAGGTACAAAGCTTGACTGAAACTCATAAAATAAAACTTTTAAAAAATCTTTTATCAAAATTAAACTCTTATACATAAACATACATTTATATGATGAAAAAAGGCAATATTGCAATTAGCATATACTTAAAATAGCTTATAATAAAAGAACCTAATAAATATATTACAGGTCTTTGAATAAAAATCAAATAGCGGAGTATTGGGAAAGTGAATATCTTACTAAGAGTAATTTTAATTTTAACTATATTAGTATTTCAAAATTCTATAGTGTATGCAGAATCATTGAGTGGTCCGGTTTTAGGAAGCATCTCATCTTTATTTGGACTGAGAAATGATCCTATTAACGGGTATATAAAGTCACATGAGGGCATTGATATTGCTGCACCTTATGGGGCCGCTATTTATGCAATGCAGGATGGATATGTAACAAAAAGTGGCATGCGTGGCGGATATGGGCTTGCTATTACTATAGACAGCTATTATAATGATGTACCTCAGGTCCCAAGAGTACAAACAACTTATGGACATTGTTCCGTACTCTATGCACAGGTAGGCCAGTTTGTCAGAAGAGGCCAAATAATTGCGCTTGTCGGATCGACGGGCCGTTCAACAGGTCCTCATTTACACTTTGAGGTTATATACTTGGGCAGGCCAGTAGATCCAATTGATTACCTAAGAAAATTACCTTCTTATCTTGATTATGTAGCAAAAGCAAGGGCAAATCATACAAAAATATGAACAATAAAAAAAGAGGACATCAAATCGTCCTCTTTTTTATTTTATTTAGATTTTATTTTACAGCTGTTTTTTTATTGTTTGTTGCGCCTGGAACTGATTGCCAGTTGGCTGCCATTATTTTTTTGAATGCTTTAAGAGCTGTATCTTCGAGTTCGCCAAGTTCATCAGCTACCATAATTAATTCTCTTAATGGTAATAATGCTCTTGTATCACGAAGTACTCCGAGTGCAGCAGCAGCACCAGCTCTTACAAGTTCATTTTCCTTATTATTTCTAAGAACTTCAATAAGTGCGGGAACAGCTTTTGCGTCACCTAATTTACCTAAAGATGTTACTGCATAAATTCTAACGTTAACCCATTCATCTTTAAGCATTTCAATAACAGGATCAACTGCTTTAATATTTCCCAGTTCTCCAAGTGCTCTTGTTGCGTCACAACGTACATTAACTTTTTCATGTCTTAAAGATTCAATCAGGGCATCAACAGCAATTTCTCCAATTTCAATAAGTGCATCAGTAGCTGTAATACAAACCTGACTATTTTCATCACTTAAAGCTTCAACGAGTGGTTCTACAACTTCTGATCCGCCGAGTCTACCAAGAGCTCTGGCAGCACGTACTCTAACATCAACATTTCTGTCTTCTCTGAGGGATATGATAAGTGGAATTGTCGCACTTGTGTCACCTAATTCACCAAGTGCCCTTGCAGCATAAAGTCTGACTGATCCGTTCTTATCATTTTTAAGAATTTCTATTAATGGATCAACAGCTCTGGAATCACCTAATTCGCCTAATACTCTTGCAGCATTATAACGTACTTTTTCAGAATTGCTGTTTTCTAATTCATAAATTAATTCTTCAAATGTTTTTTCATTCTGTTTCTTACGGTTATTAACTTTAATTACCATACTTTCTGACTTCCTCCAACGTTTCCTTCTCGGTAATACACTGAAGCCATTTCTAGTTTGCAATTCAATTTATAAGAGACAACTTTGCTTCATATAAATGTAAAAACATTTTGTTTTTAATAATTGCTAACTTGAGATGCAAACATTAACTTTCGTAAAGTTAATTTAAAATTGACATTAATAAGGGTAAAATAAACACTAAATATATATTTGATAATAACATATTTTCAAGCAATTTCATTACTTTGTTTACATTACTTTACATATTGTAATAACTGTTTTTTTATAAATAAGTGTTATATATACATATCAAAGATTTTGATTTTGGCAACTATATTTACAAAATCTCTAAAAAGCATTAAATATCGACTTATAACAGTATTGCTAAACTTGACCTCCACTATTTAGCTGAAAAAATACGTTTATTGAAAAATTTATAACCCTATACTAAAGTATGGGTCGGGCAAATTTTATAATGAAGTATTCTCAATCTAATTTAATTCAATTTTTAATGGGATTTTTATGGTGAATGTTGTGCCAACTTCCAATTCACTTTCAACGAGTATTGAACCTTTATGTTTTTCAATAATTTGATAGCATATAGAGAGCCCGAGCCCTGTTCCAACACCAACCCCCTTGGTGGTAAATCCGGGATCAAAAATTTTATCAATATTATCTTTACTTATGCCAATACCTGTATCTGAAATAATTATCTCCACGTTTTCAGGGAAATACCGTGTTTGAATTTTTATTATACCTTTGCCTTCTATACTCTGAATTGCGTTCATTAATATATTCATAAAAACCTGATTAAGTAGATTTGGATAACACTGGACAGGGGGCAAATTCCCATAATTTTCCTCGATGATAATCCTGTTTTTAGTTTCATGATTTAAAAGCTTTATAGTACTTCTTAGTCCATCATGTATATCAACTTCTTTTAATTCTGCCTCATCAAGCCTTGCAAAATTCTTCAGAGATTTGACAATTGAATTAATTCTGTTTATTGCTTCAGCATTAACTGCATTTATATCAGAAAGAATATCGAAAAATTTAGATATTTCAGGGATATTTCCTGCAATATCTTTATATTTCTCCGTACATTTTGAAACAACATCATTATTGCTATTTATCGCACCAATAGGAGTATTGATTTCATGAGCAACACCAGCAACAAGTTTACCTAAAGAAGCCATTTTTTCAGACTGTATTAACTGGGACTGGGCAACCTTTAATTTGGTTAAAGCTGTTTCTAATTTTGTATTCTGGTTATCCAGTTGTTCAAACAGAGAAGCCTGCTTTATAGCAGCTGCTAGTTGAGCTGCAACTGCTTCAATAAGGCTGACTTCTTCAGTATGCCATGTACGGTTCTGGTTTCTGTGATAAAAAACAATAATACCAAGAATATTGCCTCGATAAGAAACAGGCGTGATAAGTCTGGGTTTGTTTTCGTTTGTTTTCTCATCATACGAGGATGAAAGTTGCGATGTAGAACTTGTTAAAACTTCTTTTACCGAATAATCCTGATCCACGTTAATTTCTGCGTTATTCAGACTGGAAAATTCTCCTTCTCTCCAGTCATACTTAATTACTAATTTTTCGTCAGCAAAATCAGCATAATATCCCCTGTAAATCCCGAGGGATGCTGAAATTTCAGATAGTGCAGTTTTAATAATTTCTTCAATATCAAGGGTGTCTCTTATAGATGTAGAAATTCTGTGTATAAGTCCTGTCCTGATTGCCTGTGATTCAGCTCTTTCTTTTAAGTTAGCATAGTCTTTATTGTCTTTTAAAAGCTGATTAACTTTATCAGTTGAAGCAAGTATTTGCTTTCTCAAATCAGTATTTTCAATGTCTGAAGTATAATCATACAGCAGGACAACTTTTGAAGTTTTAGAATTAAAGCTTCTAATCAGAACTCTTTTATATGAATTTTCTCCGATCTGGTAAAGTGCTTCTGCTTTAAATAATTCTTTTGATTCAATTGCCGCATATACGGGACTGTATTTTAATATGTCATCCTCATTAAGAACACACACATCGAAATTGAACCTTTGCCCTATAGCCGTTAAATTACAAAGATTTTCAAGAATAAGTTTTGCTGAATAATTCATATAAGAAATATTCTTCTCATTATCAAGTATTAACAAACCCTCTTTTGAGTCAGAGAAGAAATTTAATATATATTCAATATTATTTTTTAAATCAGTATTCATTTATTTTCAAAGCTTACTTACATATTACTATTTTATATTAGTAATTATATTTAAGCATTAAAAAATTGAGTTATGCATTAGTCTTAATATTATGGCTTTTAATAAAGGCATAATATATCTGAAAGAAATTTTATCTGGTAAAAGTAAATTATGTATAATATAATAAACATGAATCATTAAAATAAATAATATTTTCAAAGTCACAAACATAGATATTCAGTAACTTTATAATCAACTATAAACAAGTTTAATTTGACATTTATTTAATATTAAGCAGTATAGTAAAGTATACAAGCAGGATTTAAAATGAACTATTTAGGAAAATTTCTTGAAAAAAAGATAAAAGAAATGAATGTCTCAGAAAGAGAAATTTCTGCCCGTTGCGGAATTAGCCATTCATATATTAACCAGATTATAAAAGGCGTTAATCCCCGTACAGGCAAATCTATTAGCCCAACACTTTCAACACTTGAAAAACTCTCGAAAGGGCTAAATGTAACTTCAAATGACCTTCAAAAAATTGCAAGAGGAATTCCAGAAGAAGAAATTTTTAACAATAAAGACTTTAAGTCAGAATTTCTCGAAAAATTGGAAAAGGACTCAACTGAGTCAGGCGTCCCCGTTGGTACAAAAAAAGACAGGGTTATCCCATGGGAAATCTGGAACCAGATAAAAGAAGCTCAAAACTTTATTTCTTGCCTTGGACTTGACCCGAGTGAGCAAACAGAAGAAGAATGGTCTGAACTTATTAATGATATTCAACTTGTAGTAAGGCTTCATATGGCTAAAAAGAAAAAATAATTTTAGTTTATATTGAAAGTATGTGCTTCTTGTCTTTTAAATACAATCTCCCGAATGTGTATCATTTAATATAGCCAGCTCGATTGAAGGGAAAATATCTATAGATTACTTTTCCAATAATTTGATTTTTACGTACTATTATTCCAACATTTTTTTTATTTATAGTAGCTCTATTATCAGCCACTAAAATATATTCGTTATTTGGAATTGTAATTTCACCCAGAATTGAATTTTTATTTGGTACTAATAAATGGTTATTAAAAGAATATGGTTCTGAAAGTTGCTTGTTATTGATAAAAATTCTTCCATCTCCGGTTACTTTTATTTTTTCTCCTGATAAACCAATAATTCTACGAATTGGTAATTCTCCATCGCTGTAAAATGCAACTATATCGCCTCTTTTGTAAGGTAAATTTAAAAGGTTGCTTGTTCTTTCAACCAATATTTGATCTCCTGTATTAAAAATATTATTCATATATTTGGAAGAAACAAGATGAAAAGATTGGAATAAAATAGAGAACAAAATTATTACAGCATAAAACAAAAGTGATATTTTTAATTTTTTGATAAATTTTTGTTGAATCTTCTTGTCATATTTTTTCTTATGTATTACTATTTCGCCATTTTCATTATTGGGGCATCTGATTAAAAAACCTAAAAATGAACATAAATATAAACCATAAATAAAGTAGAATATAACGATTAGGTTATCTGGTACAATAGGAACTGAATATTGGGATAAAGATACTTTAGAATTTAATATTTGAATAAAATTATAAGAAGAATAACCCATATCACTAGATATATTAAATAAAATTAAGAATAATTGTAGCCATATTATAATGACTGCAAACCTTTTAAAAAATTTAATCGGAATAAATATGTCTTTTTTCTTCTTAATTGTCTTATAGGTAAACGCAACAATTAAAATTAGTTCATTTTCCAGATATACAATTAGCAAGAAGATTAATATAAGTAAATGCAAATGTCCTTTAGCTGTAATTGCATATAAGATTAAGCTTATAAACGAATAAAGAGAGAAAAACCCAAAAACTTTCCATATATTAAATTTGTGCATATATAAAACTCCTACTTTAAGTACAATTTATCTCTTTGAAATAAACCATACACGCAAAATCTTCTCTAAAGAGATCGATTTACTCCAGATTGTATTAAATAATATAAATTTTATTATTCTATTTACTAATAAACAATAGAGCAAATAATGTATAGGTTTCTGAATTTTAATTCATAGCCCCAATTCCTTTAGAACTGATTTAAAAAATGACATTTAGTTAAATAGCCAAATCGAGCTCTAACTTAAGGTTATAGCAACAAAAAATGGCATATAACCTGAAATTAGAGCTTAATTTATTTATCTAGTAATCCGAGTTAAATATATTTTTAAAATTAAAAAAGACAATTTAAAATTTCTTGGTACAAATTGGGCACAAAATAAAAAATCGAGGATTTTAAGATTCCTCATTTTTTATAAACAAATGGTGGGCAATACAAGATTTGAACTTGTGACCCCTTGAATGTCAATCAAGTGCGCTACCACTGCGCCAATTGCCCACTATAAGTATATTAAAGTTTGAATTTTAAATTTAAGAGACAAAAAATATTTTAGCATAGTTACATTATAAATCAAATACTGGTTATACAGAATCCTGACTGCGAGCAAATAATATGTTAAAAGCGGCACTTACAACAAAGTGCCGCTTTTCTCTGGTTTGATGATTGAATTATTTGTTTAAAATTACTCCGTTAGTTAAATCAACTTTAATGTCTTTGTTTAATTTAACGTAAACGTCTTTGCCTGCAGGGAAGTTGATTTTTCCGCCTTTAAATACAACTCTGACAACTTTTACAAAGAAGTTTTTGTAAACCTGCTTTGTATTTATACTACCTGGAAAATCAGCTTTCTGTTTAACAGGTGTATTGATATATTTTGTGTCCAGAGCCATTTTTGCATTTCTGATAAAATATCTGCCCGGCTTAACAGTAACAACAGTACCACTTATGCTGCTACCCTGCCTAATTAAAAGATATTTATCTTTTGAAACAAGGTTTTGATTAGCTTTTAATACAAATATTTCTCCTGCATCAGTTTTTTGACTGCTTATAGGTGTAACAACCTGAACAGGAATGAGAGTTCCGGCAGGTATTGTTCCATCGATATCATCAATAATTGCATTGTCAATTACTATACCTTCACCTTTTTTAGGTCTCATAGCCTCTGCCAGCAGATCATTTGGGTTGAGTTTTGCTTCTTCTCTCATGCGCAGGAGATTTACTGCAATTTCAGCTCTTGTAGCTTTTTTGTCAGCACCGAATATATTATAAGATTCTGGTACATGAGCCGTCATTCCAAGTATCTCTGATTTTCCGGCAGGAATAATTACCCAGTCGGGAATTTTATCAACATCAACATAGTTTCTTAAAGCTTCTTTAGCTTTTATCAGGCTTATATCACCTGTTTTCAGAGCTGATATAATAATTGCTACAGCTTCTGCTTTTGAAATATTATCTTCTGGCTTGAATGTTCCGTCAGGGAATCCTTTTATCAAGCCAAAAGCTACAGCTCTTTGAATAGTTCCGTCTGCCCAGTGGCTGGTTGGAACGTCAATAAATGTAAACGTTTCAAGTAATGGTGAATTTTCCTGACGGAGTGCTTTTATGACCATAGTAGCAAATTCTGCTCTGGTGGCCGGATTATCCGGTTTAAACGAGCCGTCAGGATAACCTACAACGACTCCATCGTCGGCAAGTTTTTGAATTTCGTTATAAGCCCAGTGTGTTTTGCCTAAATCTGAAAATGTTTTTGCGAATGCACCTGTTGCCGTTGCATTTAATAACATTGTTACGACTAAAAGTTTTGCTAATTTTGTTTTCATCTAATTCTGTCCTCACTCATAGTAAATAAATTCCGTATTCTAAAATATTTAATGCTTAAATTGAAGTTTATGCCATATTATTCCTAGTAAATATCGACCATTCCAGCTCCAATTATGCATAACTTCCACCTAGGTATGATTTTATCAGAATTGCTTAAAAATGTACATATTCAAAAAAGAGATTAAATTTTTCTTGTAAATAGGGCATATTTGTGTAATAAAAAATTATATATAAACAGCTGATAATAAAATTTGTTCGGAGAATTTAAATTTGTATAAATTTGCGAGAACAAGACAGGAAATATCTAAAATAGGGAAACGCCTTTACGATAAGGGATTTGCTTCAGGCGCATCTGGAAATATCAGCGTTAAGATTGACAATAACATTTTTATTACTCCATCAGGTTTCAACCTTGGGGATGTTGAAGAAACTGATGTGATAATTCTTGATCATGAGGGTAATAAACTCGAAGGAAAATACAATCCATCATCTGAAAAACAGATGCATGTTGAAATTTATAAAACAAGACCGGACTTAGAAGCAATAATACATGCACATACACCAAAGGCAACTGCCTTTGCGGTTGCAGGTATACCTTTGGATAAAGCAATACTATCGGAAGCGGTAATAGCTATTGGTTCTGTCCCAATCGCTGAATACGCTATTCCTTCTTCTGATGAATTGGCAAAAGTTGTGGCAGCAAAGTTTGTTGGTCACAACGCTGTTTTAATGGCAAATCACGGTATAGTTACAGGAGGGCATAATCTTAAGGAAACATATTACAAGCTGGAAACATTTGAGTTATATGCTGAAATTTTCTTATGGGCAAAGCTTTTAGGAAATATAAATGAGCTTTCAGAAGAAAATGTCGGTGAACTTATTAACAAATTCGGTGGATTCTCATACGAGTATTCAAAAAACAAGTAGGGATTTTCTTGACACAGTTATTTAAAATTGAAAAACCAATTTCCAAATAGGGTTATTAGTTAATAAAAGAAGGAGAATCTTATGGGAGAAAAGAAAGTATGGTTATTTAGAGAAGGTAATGCAGAAATGAGAAACCTTCTCGGCGGCAAAGGAGCTAACCTTGCCGAAATGACAAGGGCTGGTTTACCGGTTCCTCCAGGTTTAACAATCACAACTGAAACCTGTATGGAATACATTAACACCGGAAATCAAATGCCAACTGGAGTTATGGAAGATGTTAGAACTGCTTTAAACGATGTAGAAAAAGAAACAGGAAAAATCTTTGGCGATGCTGAAAATCCATTACTGGTTTCTGTAAGATCAGGCGCAAGACTTTCCATGCCAGGTATGATGGAAACAATTCTTAATCTTGGCCTTAATGATGAAACAATAAATGGTGTCATCAAACATACACAAAATGAAAGATTTGCCTATGACAGCTACAGAAGATTTTTAACAATGTTTGGCAGCGTAGTTCAGCACATTGACAGAAACAAATTTGAAGATATTCTTGACGAAATCAAGAAAAAAGAAGGCGTTCAATCTGATGCGGAAATTAGTGCAAGCGGTTTAAAAGAAGCTGTCGTTCTTTATAAACAGCTAGTTAAGGAAGAAACAGGAAAAGATTTTCCTCAAGATCCTATGACACAGCTTACTCTTGCTATTGAAGCCGTATTTGGTTCTTGGAATATTCCAAGAGCTGTCGCATACAGAAACCACTACAAAATCCCGCATGACTACGGTACTGCTGTAAACGTACAGAGCATGGTATTTGGAAATATGGGTAATGATTCTGCTACAGGCGTTTCATTCACACGTAACCCAAGTACAGGTGAAAACGTATTCTATGGTGAATACTTAACAAATGCTCAGGGTGAAGATGTTGTTGCTGGTATCAGGACTCCTCAGCCTATTTCACAGTTAGCTGAAGAAATGCCGGCTATTTACGATCAATACGTAACTATTGCTAAAAAACTTGAAAAACACTATCAGGATATTCAGGATATGGAATTTACCATTGAAAAAGGTAAATTATACGTTCTGCAAACAAGAGCAGGAAAAAGAACTGCAAGAGCTGCTGTAAAGATTGCCGTTGATATGGTACAGGAAGGTATTATTACAAAAGAAAGAGCTTTACAGTTAGTTGATGCATCTCAGTTATATCAATTGTTGCTTCCAAGCTTTGATTTAAAAGATCAGGAAGTTGCTAAAAAAGAAGGCCGTATGATTGGTTCCGGCTTAAATGCATCACCAGGTGCAGGTACAGGTATTATAGTATTTAATCCTGACGAAGCAGAAGAACGTGCTAAAAATGGTGAAAAAATAATTCTTACCAGAATAGAAACATGTCCTGATGATATTCACGGCATGATTCCTGCACAGGGCGTTCTTACCTCAAGAGGCGGCATGACTAGCCACGCTGCTGTTGTTGCAAGAGGCATGGGCAAACCATGTGTTGCCGGTGCTGAAACACTTAAAATTGATTTAAACAACGAAACTTTAACAGCTCCAGACGGTAAAGTTTACAAAAAAGGCGATATTATCTCAATTAACGGTACTACAGGCGAAATATTCGCAGGCGCAATCCATACAGTTCCTCCTGAATTGGGTGGCGACCTTGAAACAATCCTTAGTTGGGCTGATGAAGTCAAGAGACTTGTTGTCAGAGCTAACGCAGATACTCCTGAAGATGCAGCAAAAGCTATTGAGCTTGGCGCAAAAGGTATCGGTCTTTGCAGGACAGAACATATGTTCATGGCTCAGGAACGTCTCCCTGTCGTACAGCAGATGATTATTGCAGGAACAAAAGAAGCCAGAGAAGAAGCTCTTGCAAAAATTCTTCCATTCCAGTACGAAGACTTCAAGGCTATATTCAGAACGATGGGATCACTTCCTGTAACCATCCGTCTTTTAGACCCGCCGCTTCATGAATTCCTGCCGAATCATGACGATCTTTTAGTTGAAGTAACTGAACTCAGAATTAAGAATAATAATCCTGAACTGCTTAAACAAAAGGAAGAACTCCTTTGCAAAGTTGCTGAACTGAGAGAAGCTAATCCTATGATGGGCTTAAGAGGTTGCAGATTAGGTTTAACATTCCCTGAAATTAACGAAATGCAGGTTAGAGCTATTTTTGAAGCTGCATGCGATCTTAAAAAAGAAGGATTCGATGTTAAACCTGAAATAATGATTCCTCTTATCGGGCATGTTAATGAACTTAAAACAGCAAGAGAACAACTAGAAGCAGTTGCTCAGCAGGTTATGGATGAAAAGAATGTTCAGGTTGACTATCAGTTCGGTACTATGATCGAAATTCCAAGAGCTGCATTAACAGCAGATCAGGTTGCTGAATATGCCCAGTTCTTTAGCTTCGGTACAAATGACCTTACACAGATGACATTCGGTTACAGCCGTGATGATGCTGAAGCTAAATTCTTACATAACTACATAGACAAGAAAATACTGCCAGATAATCCGTTTGAAACTCTTGACCAGCAAGGTGTTGGTCAGTTGATGGAAATTGCTATTGAAAAAGGCAGATCAACAAGAGACAACATCAAGCTTGGTATCTGCGGTGAACATGGCGGAGATCCAAAGAGCGTCAAGTTCTGCCACAGAGCTGGCCTCAATTATGTAAGCTGCTCACCATACAGAGTCCCAGTAGCAAGACTTGCTGCTGCTCAGGCTGTTTTGGAAGAAAGAGGAGCAAAAGCTTTAGTTACACACTAAGACTTTTTATTTTCTAATAAAACAAGGGAGACATGCAGATTTGCATGCCTCCCTTATTTTATCTACATGTAGGCTTGTTATACCAGCCTAATGTAATGTGCTTACAAACAAGCTAACAAGACATATGTCATCTTAAACTGTCTTAAGCTAATGATGATTCAATTATACTTGACTTGATTCTGTAATTAATGCTTTTGTCATTAATATTTCATTCATAATTATTGAGTTTATTTACTGTAAAATTTCAATTCTTTAATCTGGTTTCTGCCTTGTTGATATTGTTTATTCCTGTTATAAGTGCATCAGAATTAAAAGAAATGCTGTTTATTCCCTGTTCGACAAGAAACTGCGCAAATTCGGGATAATCGCTGGGAGCCTGTCCGCAAAGACCTATTTTAGTGTGAGTTTTATTTGCCTTTTTGATTGCCATAGAAATCAGGTTTTTTGCAGCTTCATCATTTTCGTTAAACAAGTCGCTTACTATTTCTGAATCTCTATCTATTCCAAGCGTTAATTGCGTTAAATCGTTAGAACCGATTGAAAATCCGTCAAAATACTCTGCAAATTCTTCAGCAAGTATAACATTACTTGGTATTTCAACCATCATATATATTTCAAGCCCGTTTTCTTTTCTTTTTAGACCGAATTCATCCATAGTGTCGATTACTTTTTGGGCTTCGTCAAGGGTTCTGCAAAATGGAATCATTAATTTAACGTTTGTTAATCCCATATCTTCTCTCACTATTTTCATTGCTTTACATTCCAATCGAAATCCTTCTTTATATCTTGGATTATAATATCTTGATGCACCTCTGAAACCCAGCATCGGATTGTCTTCTTTAGGTTCAAATTCTTTTCCGCCAATCAAATTGGCATATTCGTTTGTTTTAAAGTCACTCATCCTGACAATTACATCATTAGGATAAAAAGCGGCAGCAATAGTGGACACAGCCTGAGAAAGCCTGTCTGTAAAGTAATCTTCTTTATTTTCGTACTCATAAGTGAGGCTTTCTATTTGATTTTTTGCGTCCTGATCTTTTAACTGATCGTATTTTACCAGTGCCATAGGATGGATTCTTATTGCGTTATTAATAACAAATTCAAGCCTCATTAGCCCGACACCCCTGTTTGGCAAAAATGATAAATTAAAAGCCTGATCAGGATCACCAAGTATTAACATTACCTGAGTTTTTGGCATTTTAATATTTTTTACGTCAACTTCCTGTTCTTCCCAGTTAAGTTTGTCTTCATAAATTAGCCCGTTTTCTCCTTCTATGCATGAAACCGTTATTTTCTCTCCATCTTTAATTACATCTGTTGCATTACCGGTTCCAACAACTGCTACTACACCGATTTCTCTGGCTATAATTGCAGCATGGCTTGTTCTACCACCTTTATTTGTAACTACAGCGGCAGCCCTTTTCATGATCGGGTCCCAGTCAGGATCTGTCATGTCAGCTATCAGGATTTCCCCGGAGTTCAGCCTGTCAGATTCTGCAGGTGAGTTTAAAATTCTTGCGTAACCTGATGCAATTTTGTTTCCGATGCTTCTTCCTTCTGTGATTACTTTACCTTTTTCTTTTAATTTGTATGTATGAAGTTTAAAGCGTTCTTTTTTTGATGAAAAAACAGTTTCAGGTCTTGCCTGTACTATATAAAGTTCATTTGATATTCCATCTTTTGCCCATTCAATATCCATGGGCTTTTTATAATATTCCTCAATATTCATTGCCCATTTTGCTAGTGTTTCTATTTCATCGTCTTTCAGTATAACCTGTTTTCTCTTATCTGCCGGTGTATCTGTATTTACAGTGGTTACACCGGCTTGATTTATTCCCGCATCTTCTGCATAAATCATTGTTTTTGCTTTTGTGCCGATATTTTTAGACAAAATTGCCTTTTTACCCATTTTTAAAGACGGTTTAAACACATAAAACTCGTCAGGGTTTACTGTGCCCTGAACGATATTTTCTCCCAGTCCCCAGCTTCCTGTCAGGAAAATTACTTTCTCAAAACCTGTTTCTGTATCAATAGTAAACCCAACCCCTGAACAGGCTTTGTCCGACCTGACCATTTTCTGGATTCCTATTGACAAGGCAACTTTCATATGTTCAAAATTATTATCTTCTCTGTATTTTATTGCCCTGTCCGTAAAAAGAGACGCATAGCATTTCAGGCAGGAATTTAGGAGTTCATCACTGTTTTTGATGTTCAGAAAAGTTTCCTGCTGCCCGGCAAAGCTTGCTGATGGCAAGTCTTCAGCTGTTGCACTGCTTCTTACAGCTACCTGAATAGGTTCATCATATTTTGACAGTAAATTATTATATGCACTAACAATGTCATTACGTAAATTGCCGGGAATTTTTGCATTTAATACAGTTTCTCTTGCTTCTTTTCCAATTTGATGCAGGTTTGAAAAATTCTTTCTATCAAGCTTTTCAAGAATTTCAGTTAATCTGTCTCTTATGTTGTTTGTATCTAAAAAATCCCAGTATGCTTTTGAAGTAGTTGCAAATCCGTCAGGAATTTTTATGCCTTTTGATGTCAGATTTTGGAACATTTCGCCCAGAGATGCATTTTTGCCGCCAACTTGCGCAATATTTTCTATGGTAATTTCGTCAAAATTTTTTATATACTCAGACATTTTTTTACTCCTATTTTATAATTTTTAGCAAATTAAAGGACTTAAGCTTATAAATCATCAGACTTTTTTCTATTTTTTATAAAATTTAAGAAAGTTTGAGAAAAAGATTTTTTTATTAAAAAATCTGGTTTTAGACAAGTAAAATAAGACTTTGGCTGAAGCAAACTGCCTTGTAAAATGTTTCGATTTATATCAAACTACTCGTTTCTATAGTAAACGAACTCAATAATTACACATAAAAATATGAACACAAACTCCTAACTGCCTGTTGACCACAGCCATTTAGGAGTTTTTAAATTTATATTTATGTATAATTATTTCGGTCTCTCAGTGTAAAAAATCGAAAATATCCGTTGCTTTTATTTAAAAGCAGTGAGATAATTTAATAATTAATAATAAGATATATATATGCGTGTTAGTTTAGGATGAATATAATAATCAATAAATTTAGTCATACCCCTGTAAAATCTATATAATACTTGAAAAACATAAGCGTTACTGTAATGTAGCGCATTACCTGTATGAAAGGAAACATAATATGAAACAGTTTATGAAATGGTTTCAGGAGTTGAAAATTTCAGCAAAAATCAATTTCGTGACCTGCTCCGTTATCATATTTTCACTTATTGTTTTATCAACAATTTTATTGAGTAACATTTATTCTAAAAGCTCAAAAAGTGCCGAAGAATATGCAAAAAAAGAAGCTCAACTTGGTTCACAGACAATTCTGCGAAAACTGGAACCCATTAAGGCTGACCTTTCAAGAATTAAAGATACAGTTGTTTTTGCAAGAAATACAAAATCTTTATCAAGAGAACAGGTTATTAGTTTATTAACTCAATATGTCAGTAATAATCTAAATGTACTTTCCTTTTATACCTGCTGGGAACCTAATCAATTTGACAATAATGATAAAAAGTATGTAAATAAACAGGGACACGACAATACCGGAAGATTTATTCCTTATGTTTTCAGAACATCTAACGGTGCAAAATTAGAACCTCTTACCGATTATGAAGTAAATGGAGCCGGTGATTATTATTTATTGCCCAAAAGAACAGGAATGTTAACACTTACTGAGCCATATTACTATAAAGTTAACGGTAAGGATGTATTAATATCTTCCTTAACGATGCCAATACTGGATAAAAGTGGAAATTTTATTGGAATAGTTGGTGCTGATATATCACTGGAATATCTTCAAGCATTAATAGAAACAATCAAACCAATGGGTGGTGATTCTGCATTGATTTCAGGAAAAGGAACTTTTGTCGCTCATGCCCAGGATCAAAATGTTATTATGAAGTCTGGAAATGATTACGGTTTGACCGATATCATTCAAAAAACTTCTAAAGGACAAAGATTTGCAGATTATACTTATTCAGATATATCAAAAATAAATGAATTACGGGTTTTTCAACCAGTTCATCTGGACGGTACAGATTCCTACTGGTCATTTATTGCAATGATTCCAAGAAAAGTTATCTTAACTGATTTTTATTCCTATTTAACCTTAATTATATTGGGAATGTTAGCTACTGTTGGAATATTGATAGTAATTAATACCAGTACGATAAGAAAAATTTTAAATCCTGTTAAATTTATTGTTAGTGCATTAGATGAAATTGCAGAAGGTAATTTAACAGTAAAGGTTGATACAGAGCATATATCCGGTGATGAAATAGGAGAACTGTCTATAGCTTTAAATACCACTACAGACAAGCTTTCCGGTTTGATAAAACAGGTTAATAAAGCTGTAGATGAAATATCTGCAAGTTCACAACAATTAAGTGCAGCAGCAGACCAAACAGCATTAGGAGCGCAACAAGTATCAACAAGTATTTCTCAATCTGCTCAAGGTGCTCAACAAATTGCAAGTGGCGTTACTCAGTTAGCGACAGGTGCACAGGAACAATCAAATCTGGTAAATAACAGTTTAAATAATATAAACAGTATTAATAAAACAATTCAAGACATATCTACAAGTGCCGATAAAACTATACATATTTCGAATATTTCAGAAGATAATGCAAGTAACGGTTTCAGTCAGGCAGAGAAAGCTGTTGAAAAAGTAAATCAGTTAAAGGAATCTTCAACTGAAATATCAGGTATTGTTAATGAACTGGGTAAATTAAGTTCAGATATAGAAATGATAGTTGACTTAATCAAAAACATAGCAGGCCAGACTAACTTACTTGCTTTAAATGCAGCAATAGAGGCAGCAAGAGCAGGAGAACATGGTAAAGGATTTGCAGTTGTAGCAGATGAAGTTAAAAAACTTGCGGCTCAGTCAGCAGATGCGACAGACAAAATTACTGCTATGATAAAACAAATTCAAAATAAGACTAATTATGCAGTATCCTCGATTGATAAAAATGTTCAGGAGGTGAATGACGGCGTTATAATAATAAAAGATGTAGGACATTCTCTGGAAGAAATCCTGGAAGCAGCTAAAAAAACTACTTTACATATACAGGAAATATCTGATGAGGTAAAAATACTTGCAAATAATTCAGATGAAGTAGTAAAAATGGTAGAAAACATTGCTGCCATATCAGAAGAATCAGCCGCAAGTACAGAGGAAATTTCCAGTATTACAGAACAGTCAGCTGCAAGTGCTGAAGAAATATCAAGTATAACAGAAGAACAGACTGCCAGTTTACAGGAAATCAATGCAAGTTCCCAGTCATTAGCTAAAGTAGCAGAGGGGCTTCAAAGGCAGATTTCTACATTTAAAGTATAAGGAAATAAGAGATGATAGAAGCATTTAAAGATGTAAAAGAAGTGCAAATGATAGTATTTACACTGGGTAAAGAAGAATATGCCGTACCAATAACAAGCGTACAGGAAATAATAATGCCCTTAACACCGACTCATATGCCGAAATCACCATCATGGGTAGAAGGAATAATAAATCTGAGAGGAAGAATAATTCCGATAATAGACGGAAAGAAAAAATTTATGATAGAAACCTCGCAGGATACAAGTGCTAATGAAGCAAGAATAATGGTACTGGATGTTGAACACGAGATAATAGGACTAATAGTAGATGCCGTATCGGAAGTAGTACATTTAAAAACTGAAGACATAGAAGCAGCTCCTGCCGAAATGGCAGATGATGCAGAATTTGTATTAGGAATAGGAAAGTTCAGGGATAAACTGTTAATACTTGTAGATCCAAAGAAATTTCTCTCCATACATGAGGTTACTGACCTGAAAAAAATATCAAAAATAGCTGAAAATGTTAATCAGGCTAAAAAGGATATGGAATCTGGCATTTCCTAGTATAAAACTTTTAAAAATAACTCTGCTTTTAAAATAAGCAGAGTTATTTTTTTGAATAATCATATTTTCTCTGGGCAATATTAGTTAATAATTCTATGTGTCTTGATAAAAGTATATTTGAATTATAATTTTGTATTACAAAATTTCTTGCGTTATCTTTTATGTGTTGCAAATTTCCTTTATTATCCAGTATTTCTGCTAATTTATCTGCCAATTTATTGGGAGAATAAAAGCTTACTAAAAAGCCGTTTACTCCAGCCTGAATAACTTCCCTGATAGGCTGCGTATCGGATGCTATAACGGTGCAGGCGCAGGACATTGCTTCAAGTACTGACCACGATAAGACAAAAGGATATGTTAAATATACATGGGCATTTGAACATTGGAGCAGGGAAATATACTCATTATATGGGAGCGAACCGGTAAAATGCAGTCTACTATTATCAAATGGAAATTTATTAAGGATATACTGTTTATAAGTTAAACCATCTGTACGTGACGATCCATAACAAACTCTGTCCTCGCCTGCAACTACAATATGACATTGTGGTCTTCTTTTTTGAATAATATATGCAGCCTCCATAAATTCTGGAAATCCTCTATAAGGTTCCATTCCTCTAGTTGCATAAGTTATTATCTCTTTTGCATCAGACAGGTCAAGATTTAGAGATGGGATAGTCAGTTTCTTGTCAGGGTTTGGGCAAAAAACTTCTGTATTTATTCCGTCATGCAGAACTGTAATTTTAGGGTGAAAAATTTTTGGAAATTGTTTAAGCTGCCATTGTGTAGGGGTAATTCCATAATCTGAACTGACAAGACTTACAAGTAATGCTGCATTCTTTGCCCTGGTTCTGCATTGATTATCAATTGGAATGTTTCCCTTTGCTGCAAAGTCCACATCAGAACCAAATGCTTTGTAAAACCATTCATAGTAGCAGAGAAGAGGAACATCAGGGAAGATATCCTTTATAAACATATCTACTCCCCAGGCATGAGAGTAAATAATGTCAGGCTTTATATACTTTTTAAGTTCCAGTAATACTTTTGCCACGCCCTGTCCATGTAAAATACAATCTTCAGTAAATTTTAAATAATGATGTGTATTTTGAGCAACTTCTCTGGTTGTTTCATAAATTATCTTTTTTATTCCTGAATACTGTGGAGTTTGCTTGTTATTCGTTATAAAAAAAATCTCATTTTCAGGATTTTCAAGCAATCTTGAGATAAGATGCCTGAATTGTGCAGGGAAATTTCTGTGTATTAATATGATCTTCATAGTACTTTCTCTTTTTAATTTATAAAAATTAAATATTATATCAATTCAGGCTTATCAATTAGGCAATTAACTAAATTTTATAAAGTTACAGTCAATACCGTTATTAACTTTTCATGACAGCAATAAGCTGCAGATCTTTGTTATTATTTAATAAATCGAGAATTGTTATCAGAAGAAAAATTGTAATATTAGCAGGTTATGTTAGGTAAAATTTTACCTTTAAATTTATTTTGTATATTTAAAAACTAGACAGTGGGCTGAGATAAATTACTGATATTTTATTTATCTTTCTCTAACAAAGAGTAGAGGGGTTTTTGATTTTTAATCAAAATAAAGATTTAGAAGAGGTAAAAAATGAGTGTTATTTATGGAAATAACGACAATAATACTTTGAACGGTTCAAGCGGCAAAGATACTATTTATGGATATGCAGGCAATGATGTAATATATGGAAACAATGGAAATGACAAAGTCTATGGCGGAGATGGCGATGATACTATTGTAGGTGGATCCGGTTCGGATTCAATGGCTGGAAGTACCGGCAATGATACGTATTATGTAGATAATACAGGAGATAGAATCTATGACTATCCTAATGAGGGAACTGACCTGGTATATTCCAGTGTTTCATATTCATTATCCAGCAATACTGAAAATTTGTATTTAACAGGATCTCAGAATTTAACCGGGTACGGAAACAGTCTGGCAAATGTTATTACTGGAAATGCAGGGAAAAACGTTCTGTATGGATATGCAGGCAATGATACGATCTATGGCGGAAACGGAAATGATACCATATCAGGCGGTAACGGAGATGATATAGTAATTGGCGGAACAGGAAATGACAGTATGGGTGGCGGATCAGGAAATGATACTTATTATGTTGATTCAGTAAATGATAGAGTTATTGAAAGTTCAAATCAGGGAATTGACACAGTTATTTCATCTGTAACTTACACTCTCAGCAATAATATTGAAAATCTGACATTAGACGGTTCATCAAATATAAATGGGACAGGAAACAGTTTAAGCAATATTATCACAGGTAACGACGGAAATAATATTTTAAATGGTCTTGGTGGAAATGATACGCTATCAGGCGGATCAGGGGATGATACATACATAATTGGAACAAATTCAGGGCAGGATTTGATAAATGATAGCCAGGGAGGAGATAAAATTAGTTTTGATAGGACTGATGCCACTATAAATACACTTACTTTTACCAAAAATAATGACGATCTGGTTATTGGTATAAACAATTCATCCAATACAGTAAAAATTGAAAGCTGGTTTGTCATTAATAATTATCAAATTGAACAGATTCAGTTAAAAAATGGAAGCATAATAACAAATGATTACATTAATAATTTATTTATAGATAATACCCCTATTGTTGGAGATGATAATGATAATACTCTGGAAGGAAATTCATTAAACAATACTATCATAGGCAATAGCGGAAATGATATTATGTACGGTTACGATGGTAACGATACCATAACCGGAGGGACAGGCAATGATACACTGATTGGTGGTAATGGCACGGATAGTTTAGATGGTGGGGAAGGTGATGATAATTATGTTATTGATTCTCAAGATATTCTTGTTGAGGTATCAGGTGGTGGTAATGATACTGTAAATACTGATTTTTCGTGTACTTTACTGGATAATTTTGAAAATTTAATTCTTACTGGAACTGCAAATATTAATGGATCAGGAAATACTCTTGACAACGTAATACTGGGTAATTCCGGTAATAATGAGTTATCAGGCAATGAAGGAAACGATACTTTAACAGGGGGAGCCGGTGATGACATATTAACCGGTGGTTCAGGTACAGATAATTTAGTCGGTGAAACAGGAAATGATACTTATATTATCGATTCTCAGGATGAAATTTTTGAAGCGCAAGACGAAGGAACAGATACTGTTAATGCAGATTTTTCCTATACATTGCAGGACAATTTTGAAAATCTCGTCCTTTTGGGCAGTACTGATATAAATGGAACCGGCAATCTGTTAAATAATTTAATAACAGGCAATTCCGGCAATAATGAGTTATCAGGCAATGAAGGCAATGATACAATATATGGATTGGGAGGAGACGATACTATAGACGGTGACAGCGGAGCAGACAGTCTCATTGGTGGCGCTGGCAACGACATATATTATGTTGATAGTTCATCAGATCAGGTTATTGAAGATTCCAACAACGGTAATGATACTGTTTATTCAAGTGTTACTTATACTCTTGGCGCAAATGTAGAAAATATTATCCTGACAGGAACAAATGACATAAACGCAGCAGGTAATGATTTGAACAATTCTATAACAGGCAATTCCGGTAATAATGAATTAACCGGAGGTGCAGGAATCGACAGTTTATATGGTGGAGATGGAAATGATACTTATATTATAGATTCTCAGGATATAGTGTATGAAACAGCATCAGGAGGAACGGATACCGTAAAAATCAGTTCAACTTACACTTTGTCAGATAATCTTGAAAATCTTTTACTGCTTGGATCAGCTGCTATTAATGGATCAGGAAATAGCTTTGATAATGACATAACTGGTAATTCCGGCAATAACGTTTTGAATGGCTATAATGGCAATGATACATTAACAGGTGGGGCTGGAAATGACACATTAATTGGTGGTAGCGGTATTGATAGCCTTGTTGGAGAATCAGGGAACGATGTATATTATGTTGACAATACTTTAGACCTGACAGTAGAAACATCAAATAGCGGGACAGATACAGTTTATTCAAGCGTATCATTTATTCTTGATGCAAATATAGAAAATCTTGTATTGACCGGTTCTACCAATATTAATGCAACTGGTAACAGTTTGGATAATATCATTACAGGAAATACAGGTAATAATACTTTAAGCGGCAATTCCGGCAACGATACATATAATATAACTAATATCTGGGGTAATGATATAATTCAGGACAGTTCAGGTAATGACCAGATCGTTTTCGATCAGGGTACATCGTCAAATAATCTTGTGTTTGAGAAAAACGGCAATGATTTAATAATTAATCACAATAATGCAGACTTTTTAACAATAGAAGACTGGTTCTTGAATGATGAAAATCAGATAGAAAAATTTGTATTTAATGATGGAACAATTCTAACTTCAAATGATATAGACAATATAATAACCGGAGCAAAATACATTCCGGGAACTGAAAACAATGATACTTTAACCGGCACAATAGGAAATGACACAATTGATGGCAAATCGGGAAATGATTTGCTGTACGGCGGTTCAGGAAAAGATATAATTTATGGAGGAAACGGCAACGACACAATATATGGAAATGATGGTACAGATACTCTTTATGGAGGACTTGGTGATGACACGTATTATGTAACTGATTCCGCTGACAAAATTGTGGAAGATTCTTACCAGTTACCTGACTCAAGTTTTATCGACTCACCATACTTGCAGGATATATACTCAAGGGTATTTCCGCGATTAATGGGAAATCAGTGGAGTTTTACTGCAGAAGGTGTTCTTTTGAAGGCTGCCCGTTATACAACTGTAGATGGAAGTACTGTCGTTGACTGGGATGCTACTAATGCAGCAAATAATTATTATTTAAACATAATAGCAAAATATTTTGATTATATAGTAATGAACAGGGCTGGAGCAATGACTGGAACAGACGGATATTCCGATTTATACTGTGATTGTTATGACAGCCTATTTAATCCTGATACAGGCTTAAGTAAAGCAATGAGCTTGTTAAAAGCAGCTGCAGCTTCTGAAGGAAATGTTCTATATACATTGGCATATTTAAATATGACAGATACCTGGTACTATGAATCTGTAAATAATGGATTTGATTGGGATTTCTGGCATTCTCAGGAGTATTTTGACGGGCAAAATTTTGGAACTTGGGACTACTGCAATGATAATAACCTGTTTTTAAAAGTAAACGGGAAACTTATTGACTATTACGGCAGTTCTGACACTCAGAGACCGTTTTTTGATGCAACAAATTCTCTATGGCAGGAATATGCAACTTTGCAGTTAAAGGGGATTCTCGATGCGGGATTTGACGGGATTTTTTCGGATAACTGGCTTAGAAGCCAGACTGTTGGAAACTTAAGTTTATTATCGGCAGCAACTTTTAAGGCTTTGCAGGATGGCTGGAATACTATCGGCGCTAATATACAGGAATTAATGGATAATCAATTCCTTATAGGAAATTCTCCTGCTGATGCTGAATTTACTTCCAGAGATGTATGTATGCTGGAAGACAGAATTGATGATGTATTGGGTTCATTAGACAGAAGTGTTGCCTCGTATTTCAGATATACAAATCTTGCTGAACAGCTGCATCAGGTTTGTCAGGATACTTATTATGTAGAAGCTTATGGTCCGCTCGAAACCTTTAGAATGCCCATGTGCTTTTTAACAGACAATATATTTGGTTTGGGAAGTACTACTAATCAGGGCACATCAATTGAAATTCTTATTAAACCTTTTGAAATACTTGGAGATATTGGAATACCTGAAGGGGATAAATTTATTGTACCCGGTACCGCTACAGGTATTATGGATACATTTTATGATGGCTTTAGTTTTGAACGGGCAGTATATGAAAGACTATACAGTAATGGACTGGTTTACCTTAATGATACTGCTTCTCAGGTAACTGTTACACTTCCTTACGGAGAATGGCTCAGGTCTGATGGTGTGCTATTTGACGGTGGAAGCCAACTGGTACTTGATTCACTGCGAGGATGGGTATTTAAGCGTACTGATATACCGGTTTTAGATCATTCTGATGACGGAGGATTTGATACGGTATACTCGACAGTCAGTTATACATTGCCTGATAATGTTGAAAAATTAGTATTGACTGGTTCTGACGATATACAGGCATCAGGTAATACATTGGATAATATTCTTATTGGCAATTACGGAAACAATGAATTATTCGGTTTGAGCGGAAATGACACTTATGATGGATACATCATTAATAATTTATGGGGAAATGATACAATTATTGATATATCTGGCAGCGATACATTAAATTTAAACACATTTTCATTGTCAGATGTTAATAATAACAATATTATATTCGGTGCTGTAGATGTTGAAGGAAACACAGATAATGTTGATGCTCTTTTAATTAAATTTATAAACGGAGAAATAATACAGATAAATAATTATTTTGATGATACAAACTCTGTTGCCTCTGCCAGCGGTCAGGGAATTGGTGTTATAGAAAATATAGTATTGAGTGACGGAGTTTTAGATTTTAGCTATATTCAATCACATATTTCCGATCTATAAAGTAATTGCAAAGAGATAATTCCCAAACAAAGTATGAAACCATTGCATAACAAGAAAAAACAAATTTTCATTCGTTATGCAATGGTCGATTCTTAAAAATGTGAAAGGCGGTGACAGTGCCTTGACATTAGATTGCGCCAATTTACTTTTTTAAAAGCTCGTTCGTATTATATGTAGAAAGTTCGGGGATCTTCTAGATTAAACTCGAAACTTATTTCTGTTTTGGCTCGATTAATCCCGGATCAAGCTTAAGGGCTGATTCAAATCTGTCAGATACTACAGTCCAGTTAATATTATCAAATAATGCGTTGATGTATCCGGGTTTATCTATTCCATAATCAAGTGTATAGGCATGTTCCCATACATCAATAACCAGCAGAGGCCTTGCACTGATAGGTACATAAAAATTATGCCCATCTATCAAAAAATTGCGAATTTTCCCGTCACGATAGTTATATGCTGTTATTGCCCATCCTCTTGAACATTTTGACGCAGACTGAATATCTTCTATGTATTTTGTCCAGCTTCCGAAATCTCTTTCTATAATTGTGTGTAATTCTTGATTAGGTTCTGTTGTCTCGTCTACAAGATTAGAAAAGTATAGTTCATGCAACACTACTGCATTTAAGTTGTGGGTTAAATCTACCAGTAATGATCTTTCTTCTGAATAATTATGATTTGCATAATTTTTATCAACATGTTTTAAATTATCATAAATTTCGTTAACTTTTTTTATGTATCCTTCATAAAGTTTATAATGATTTTCCAGCAGTTCCTCACTAAGTCCGCTTAATCTTTCAAAGAAAAAACTAAAATCCTTTGCTTCATATTTATCTATTGTGCTGTGAAATCTTTCCTGAAGTTCAACCATAGTATATCCTCCCGAATGTATAATAAATACTGAATCATAACTATTTATCAGATTCAGTATTTTTTCAACCCTCTAATTTAGAAGATCAATTATTATTGTATATATACTAGATGGGCAGTTCACAAGGCTTAAAATAACTATTTTGACTGCCTAAAGAACTCCAGACTGTCGTTGATTTGGTCTGTCGATATTTCATGTCCTATGTTATATTCTTTGTACAATGCCATCATATTGAGTTCTTTGGCTTCATTATAGAAAATTCTTGCATTATCTATTCTATATGGATCATCACTTGTTCCTACAGTGATAAAATAATTAACCGTGTTCTGCATGTTAGGGATGATTCTCGCTCCATTACCGTGAGAAGCACAGGCTTTAACTAAATCAGGATGCAGCAGGGTAAATCTTAGAGAAAACTGTGCCCCTGCTGAAAAACCAAACAAATATAGTTTTTCTGGATTAATACCTTTACCGGGCAAATTATTAATCATTGCAATAAGTGCATCTCCCGACCAGGCTGCCGGATATTGATAGCTTTCTTCATGATTAAAATCATTTTCATCAAACACAAATGTTGGTGAAATAATTGCAAATCCTTCTTTTTCTGCAAAGTCTTTAAAAATATCTGATGTAAAAACCTGACCATCTCCGGATAATCCTGGCACAACAACCATTACAGGAAAAGAATAAGCTGTATTGTTTAATAACTTGTTTGGAATGTAATAGTAATACTTTAATCTGGAATTTGTACTATTATTTGTTGTAATATAATCAATCCCCTCTGTGGCATTTGCACCTTTTACAGCTTCATCATTTTTTATTGCAACAACACTATTTGCAGGATTTTGAGTAACGTTCTTTGGCTCTAGACTTAAACCCAATTTTACTACTGTAACTAATACGATTAAAAATAATAAAATACCAATAAATCTTGATAACACGGCATATTCCTCTAAAACTTATTAATACGAAGAACGAATTTGGCTAAAGCCTCCAATGCCTTGCCAAGCAAGTTGTTTTCGACTTATACCTGTACGCCAGCTTTGCACAAGCGTTTTCATGGTTATAATTGCTTTTTACATTTTTTAACCAAACAGACTCTAATTTTAAAGTTGTTAGATATAAATTTTATAATCATTATGAAATTACAAGTAAATACTATATAGTAAACGAACCTAATAATTATACATAAAAAAACGAACCAATTTTGTATTTTATCCTATATTAATTTAACAAATAACTTAGAAGCTGTCTCAAAAGCCTTAAATTTTAAAAATTTAAGGCTTTTGAGACTATACTGAGAGATCGAAATAATTATACATAAATATAAATTTAAAAAATACTAAATGGCTGTAGTCAACAGGTAGTTAGGATTTTGTGTTCATATATTTATGTATAATTATTGAGTGCGTTTACCATACTTCTAGCAATTTTTCTCTTGAAAAATACTTTAATATAATATAAACAATTTAAAATTTGGAGGAGGATTTATGTCTGTTAACTATAATCCTTATAATTATTTTAAAGACAAGACACTTATAGATGGAAATTATGGTCCGTACAATAAGAATACGCCTGTCGGCAGAAGCGCAAATGCTGGACTTAATGCGGCGCAGTATTCTGGTTATGCCATATTAAATAATGATGGCGATTCTTTCCAGAAAAAAAGTATTCAATATACAACTGTTGATACCGAAACAGGTAAACTAAGTGTAAACGGTGCATTGGCTTACGCTGCAAATTCAATGGCAATGTTTTTAAAGCCGAAAGAGATACCTAATGGTCAAAGTAAAGTCAGAATAAGCAAAAAAGATGACGATATTATAAAAATAGCAGCTTCACTGGACGGAGATCCAACAACATTAAATGTGGCAGAAAATGCTACACTTACTATGTTTGAAGATAGCGCAACATCGTTAGATGGCATAGTTACACCGGAAGATGTAAAAATTGCATCTGATCTTGCAAAAGAAGACCCGACCTATACAAAAGAAAATTTAACCGGTATTTATACAGAAAATGATCTGGAAAACAAAGCAAAAAAATTAAAAATGCCTGAAATAAATGACAGTTTAAATTCTTAAAAATAAAAGGCAATTTTTTACGCCAATTTGTTTTTATATATATAAGTTATTTACTATTTTTAGAGGAGTTTTTAAATGAGTGAAAATATTATTGGACCTTCTTCAAAAGGACCTTATGATTCTTCAACACAGGCAGGAAAAGGGGCTAATGCCGGATTTAATGTTCTGCAATCAATAACGGACGGCTCTATTTTTGGAAAAAATATCAAGTACAAAGATGGCAGTAATGACGATTATACATTTGGATATTCAGAAGTAACGTTAAAATCAATGGATTCTGACGGAGATAATAAAATTACTGCAAAAGACCAGAAATGGCAGGATCTTGCTGATATATACAATAACTTATCTGATAAATCAATGCTTGACCAGTCGCTTTTAACAGACGGAAAAGTTGATGCAGAAAAGATATTTAACAAATTTGATGTAAATCAGGATGGCGAGTACGATGCAGGTGAAGATGCAGCTTACTCGAAACTTCAGGACAAAATGGCAGAAAATCCATACTTTATTGGTACAGGTAAAGCTAATGACGGAGTACTTACTCAGGATGAAATAGATTATGGCTGTACTTATATGATGTGCGAAAATACAGATTCTGATGAAAAAAATGAAGCTACCAAGTCCAAATTAGCTACTATATATGATGATGATCATCTTGAAGAAAAGTATGAAAGATTCAAAGAAACAGGAACATCTGTCGAAAAATCAGATGAAGATAATGATACAAAAAAGTCGGTGGCATCTGCCAACACTGTTGTGAATTCACAACATGGACATAATATTTTAAAATCAGATTCATCAAAAGATATATTTAATCAGTCAAGAAGAACCTTACATGGACATACAATTAGTAAAACAAACTCTGATGAAAGTTAACAGGATAGAAAAAGAGGCATCTGCCTCTTTTTCTATTTACTGCTGGATACAGGAGTTGAGATATCCTGAAGTGCTTCGCATGCGTCTCCTAATTCGTTGGTGACAACTGCAATATCACCAAGTGATATTATTCCAACCAGCTTATTTTGTTCATCAACAATTAAGATTCTTCTTATTTTATGTTCTTTCATCTTTTGGATGGCAACATCAATATCATCATCCTGAAAGCAGGTAATTGGAGATTTTGACATAAATTCCTGAAGTTTACTTTCATCAGGTTTTTTATTGTTTAAAACTGTATATATGGCAATATCCCTGTCTGTTACTACCCCAACCGGTTTAAGATCATCATTTATAACAGGTACAGCCCCACAGTTCATATTTTCCATTATTTGCACTGCATCTTTTATTGTACAATCAGGATGACACATTTTTATATACTTGGTCATTATGTCACGGCATTTCATATTTTTTCCTTTCAACTTTAGGATATGAAAATTCAATTGCTGCTAATGCTATCTTATGGGCTATGATATCATTCTGGTAATCATTATAGGCATTATTAAATATATTCATATAAAATTCCTGATATTCATCAGGCAAAATGGTTTTAATATGAATAGGAAGGTCGTCTAAGTTTTCATAATGCATAGTATAGTTCCTATAAAACTGCTATAGCATCAGTAGGACAGGATTCCGCTGCCTGTCTTAAAGTATTTCCAAGAGATGGATTTACAGTAGCTATAGTTGCTTCAGAAAGTCCCATAGGATCAAGTTCAAACACAGCCGGGCAAATTTCCGTACAAATACCACAGCCAATACAAAGATTTTTATTTACACTTGCTCTAAGACTGTTCATATATCTCTCCTTAAAAGTATTTTTCAGAAAGTATAATAGTCTCAGTTACTCATTAATACATCAACATGTTGAATAAACTAATAGAATAATAAAATGAAAAAAAAGAGCTGGTAAATACCAACTCTACATTTATAAGTGAAAGCATAAATCAAATTAATAATTGTATTATACCATATAATAAAAATAGTCAAACATTTTTTTTTATATGTTTATTTATATTGTTACTATTCGTAACTTTATTGTATTGTATTGTTGAATATATTTGTGGAGGAAAATTTTATGTATAAAAAAATCAGTATTTTATTTGTTCTTTTGTTTGTCCTGTCGGTTATGTATTCAGGGAATTTACAAGCACAGGAAACAACAAAACCGAATACAAAAGGTGTAATTTCGGTATCTGGAGCAGCTTCAGAAAACTTGCCTTCTGATACTGCCGTTATTGTTTTATCAGTTAATACAACCGCTAAAAATGCGCAGGAAGCTGTTATTAATAACAGCAAAAAAGCAGATAAAGTTGTTCAACAGATGAAACAACTAATAAAACCTGCTCAGGGCGAATCTGTCAAAACATCTTCTTATACTCTTCAACCACTTTATGAATATGATAATGCAAAAAGGAAAAATATAATAACAGGTTATACAGCTTCCAATCAACTGACTGTCACAACAAAGCAAATCAATAATGTCGGGGATTTTATTGATAAAGCAATAACAAATGGAGCAAATCAGGTTCAAAATATAAGTTTCAGACTTGATAACAATGATGAATGCTGCAAAAAACTTTTAATAAAAGCAACAAATAATGCAAAAAGTCAGGCTTCCATTGTTGCTCAAACACTCGGTGTTAAAATATCAGGTATAAAACAGGTTAATGCATCCTGCGGATCAGAACAACATTATCCAAGAGTGTACGGTCTCGGTATGGCAAAAGTAGCAGTTGCAGAAACAAATGTAACAACTCCGATTGAACCCGGTGAAATCAAATTTAACTCTAATGTTAATATTGATTTTTTTGTTGAATAAAAAAACTCAATGCTTTTTTCTGTACTGTTTGTCAATTTCTACTGCAACAATAATCATTGCTCCGGTAGCAACCGTTTGAATCCAGGTTACAGCATCAAGCTGAGTTGTACTAAATATATATTGCAGCGGACCAATTACAATTACAGCAACTTGTGCGATTAACGCCAGAAACAAACTTATTAAAAGAAACGGGTTTGAAAAAGCATTCATTTTAAATACAGATGTATCAAATGATCTTGCATTTAAGACATGGAAAAACTGAGTAAAAACGGCTGTGTTGAAAGCCGCTGTTCTTGCATAAGCAAGGGGCATACCCTGATGAAGTTTATACCAGAATATAAATAAAGTACCGAGCGCTAAAACAATCCCTACAAGAATTAACCTTTTTAACAAAAATAAATTTATAATTTTTTCGCCTGGATCTCGTGGAGGCCTTTTCGTTATGCCTTTTTCTTCAGGCTCATATGCAAGGGCAACATCCTGAAGGCCGTTTGTTACAAGATTTGTCCATAAAACCTGTGTGGCAAGAAAAGGTAGGGGCATGCCCAGTAAAAGAGCTAAAATTATTACTACTGCAAATCCAAAGCCTGTTCCCAGAAGGAAAAATATTACTTTTTGAATATTGTCATATATAACTCTACCTACTTTAACCGCCTCAAATATAGTAGCAAAGTTATCATCCTTTAAAATTATATCTGATGCTTCTCTTGCTACATCAGTTCCAGCCTGTCCCATTGCAACACCTATATTGCCTTTTCTTAATGCCGGTGCATCGTTGACGCCATCACCTGTTACGGCCACAATATTACCTTTATCCTGTAAAGCTTGTACTATTTTTAATTTATGACAAGGGGACACTCTGGCGTAGACTGCTATTTTTTCTACATTCATCTTTAAAAAATTTTCATCATTAGAATCCAGGTCACTTCCTGTTATCGTCATATCACCAGATTTTAATATTCCTATTCGTTTGGCAATAGAAGCAGCTGTTATCTTATGGTCACCAGTTATCATGACAGTTTTAATACCGGCTTCTTTTGTTTCTCTTATTGCCTTATATACGTTACGCCTTGGTGGATCAATAATTCCCTGAAAACCTACAAACTGTAAACCATTTGTTGCCTCGTATTCCAGATCAATATCTTCGGTACATTTATCCTTAAGCTCTTTTATGCCAAAACCCAAAACCCTTAAACCTGATCCAGCCATTTTGTAGTATTGGTTTAATACCTGTTCATCGTAAGTTTTTCCTGAAAAATGCAGTATTTTTTCAGGAGCTCCTTTTACAAATATTGTGCAGTTTCCGTTTTTTTTATGCAGGGTTACCATATACTGACGTTTTGAGTTAAAGGGGATCTCATTTGCCAGTTTATATTGGTATTCTTTTTTCTCAATATTTATCCCAAATTTTTGAGCTGCTACAACCAATGCTCCTTCTGTAGGATCTCCATCAATTTTCCACTCTCCATCTTCCTCATATAAGCTGGAACTGTTACATAAAAGTCCAGTTAAAAGAAGCCTTGCCAGATCTTCATCACTGTATATTTTACAATTATCAAGCAGAATATCTCCTTCCGGCTTGTATCCGGTACCTTTTACATGATATTCTTTCCCGTTAGCATAAAGCATTGTAACAGTCATCCTGTTTTCTGTTATAGTTCCTGTTTTATCGGAACATATATAATTACAGCTTCCAAGTGTTTCAACAGAAATAAGTTTTCTGACTATTGCATTTTTTTCAGCCATTCTTTTCAAGCCTATTGCCATTGTTATTGTAATTACAATAGGCAAACCTTCAGGAATAACAGCAACAGCCATACTTATCGCAAAAAGTGCTATATCAATTAAAGAATGCCCGAGTGATAACCCGAGTACAAAAACAAATAAAGCAAGTCCTAAAGATAAAGTGCCAACTCTCCTGCTAAAACCAGCTAATTTTTTTTGCAGTGGAGTCTTAACTTTTCCGGTTACCGCTACCTGTTCAGAAATCTTTCCTAATTCGGTTTTTTCTCCTGTTCTGACAACTACTCCTTTTCCCTTTCCCTGAGTAACAACTGATCCCATAAAAGCCATATTTACCTGATCTACAACTAAAATATTGTTTTTATCGATTGTATAAACCTGCTTTTCTACAGGAATTGATTCTCCTGTCAGCATAGATTCATCAATTTCCAGTTCGTTAATTTCAAAAAGCCTGATATCAGCCGGAACTTTGTTTCCAGCGGAAAGAGCCACTATATCACCAGGAACTATCTCTAAAGCATCAACTTTTTCTTCCTGACAATCCCTGATTACAAAAGCTTTTGGAGCAGCCAGCTTTTTTATCGCCTGCGTTGCCTTTTCTGCTGAATATTCCTGAAAAAAACCAATTACAGCATTAAATAAAATTGTAGCAATTATTACTGTTGTATTAATGTATTCCTGTATTATCAGTGTAATAACAGCTGCTATTAAAAGTATATAAATTAATGGGTCTGTAAATTGGCGAAGGATTATTACCCAGAGAGACGTTTCTTTTTCTATTTTAATTGTGTTAAAGCCGAATTCGTCCAGCCTTTTCTTTACATTTTCTTGGGAAAGGCCACATTCATTTGTCTGTAATTCCTTAAAGATCTCATTAACAGACCTGTTATAATACATTTTTATCTCCAGAATTCCTGTAACGAGTATATAGACCGACGTATAACCTCAAAAAAAGCAGCATCTTGTGCAATCCAGTATCAAGGCAATGCCTTTCATCTTTTTATACCAAGTTGCAATTAATGAAGTAAAGTAGCAAAAAGTCTGAAATTGGTATGTGCGGAGCGGGAGCGTTAAAAAAGTGAAACGGTCAGTTTTACTTTTTTTAAAGCTCGTTCGTATTAAGGGTCGACCACTGCATAACAAGAAAAAACAAATTTTCACTTGTTATGCAGTAGTCTCGTATAATGTGACATTATCAAACTATTAATCCGGTGATTAAATACCTGATTTACCTATAAGTTAACTTTTGTCTTAATATATTTGTTATTTTTATTGCAATTTTTATAAACTATGTTTATAATTACTGAAAATAAGAACGAGTTTGCTTAAAGCCTCCAACGCCTTGCCAGGTAAGTTGTTTCGGCTTATGTTTGCACTCTCGTTTCGCACGAGTCTTTTAATGGTTATAATTATTTTTTATTTTTTTAACCAAACAGGCTCTAAAATTTGGTGAGGAATATGAGTATTAAATCATTTGGACAAAATTTAATATTAAACAATCGACGCAACTGTTTAACCGCACATCAGGTGGCTTATAAGTTAGCGTCTTTGTTTATTATGTAATAAATTTAGAGCTAATTATTTTTATATAAGCTTCCTGATTTTATCAGGAGGCTTTTTTGTAGCGAAAATAATTATTTACGAGCATATAAAGAGAAAAGTCAGGTTTTTTGCAAAAAATAAACTAACAATAGGGTTTTTAACAGGCGCTTTACAGGAGATAGATTATGAAAGCTAAAATACTTCTTCAGGACGGCACAATACTTGAAGGAAATTCTTTCGGGGCGGAAAAAACTGTATTTGGCGAGATCGTGTTTAATACAGGAATGACAGGTTATCAGGAAATTTTAACTGATCCTTCTTACGGCGGACAGATTGTAGTTATGACTTATCCGTTAATCGGCAATTACGGGGCAAATAATGCTGACATTGAGTCAAAGGGGATTCATGTTAAAGGGTTTGTAGTTAAAGAATTTTCAGAAGAGGCAAGTAACTGGAAAAGTACAAAAAATATTTCTGATTACCTCAAGGAAAACAATATAATCGGGGTATCGGATGTTGATACAAGAATGCTTACAAAGAAAATCCGTACAAAAGGCACTATGAACTGTGTCGTTACCACAGGAGAAATAACAACGGAGCTTGAAGCAAAGCTGAAAGCTTATGAATTTCCAAAAGACATAGTCTCGCAGGTTTCCGAGAAAAAAATCGAAATCATAAAAGGCGGCGGTGTAAAAGTCGGAGTGATAGATCTGGGTGTAAAGACAGGAATTATAAGAAATCTCGTTACTCAGGGGTGTGAAGTTCATATATTCCCCTGGAATATCTCCTCAGAAATTCTTTTGAACGCTAAACTTGATGCTGTTTTGTTTTCAAACGGTCCCGGTGACCCAAAGGATGTAAGGGAAGTAATAAAAACAGCGCAGGATTTAATAGGAAAAATTAATATTTACGGAATATGTCTTGGCGTTCAAATACTTGCTCTGGCACTGGGCGGTGATACGTATAAACTAAAATTCGGACACAGGGGCAGCAATCATCCCGTAATAGACCTTAGAACAAATAAAGTACAAATAACGGCACAGAATCATGGTTATGCGGTACGTGCAGATTCGCTACCCGATAACGCTCATGTTACTTACATAAACGTAAATGACAGTACGGTAGAGGGATTTATCTGTCCAGAATTAAAAATTGAAGCGGTACAGTTCCATCCTGAAGCAGGACCTGGACCAAAAGACTGCGAGTATATATTTAAAGACTGGGTAAACAAGCTGAGAAAGGAGGTGCAGTATGCCTAGGGACAATTCTATAAAAAGAGTTCTGGTAATTGGTTCAGGTCCTATAGTAATAGGGCAGGCTGCCGAATTTGACTATGCAGGAACGCAGGCATGCAAGGCTTTAAAAGAGGAAAATATTGAAGTTATCCTTGTAAACAGCAATCCTGCAACAATTATGACTGATGATAATATTGCGGATAAAGTTTATATACAGCCGTTAACTCTTGAAGCCCTGACTTATATAATTAAAAAAGAAAGACCTGACGGACTGCTGGCTTCACTGGGCGGACAAACAGGGCTTAATCTTGCGGTAGAACTTAAAGAAGCAGGCATACTTGATAAATACAATATCATGCTTCTTGGAACAAGCTTTGAGACAATAAAAAAAGCAGAGGATAGGGAATTATTCAAAGAGCTTATGCAGGAAATAGGAGAACCTGTTCCGGTAAGCAAAATAGTTAACAGCATTGATGAAGGGATAGAATTTGTTAATAAAATCGGTTTTCCGGTTATAGTTAGGCCTGCTTATACGCTGGGCGGTACAGGCGGCGGGATTGCCGATAATTTGGAAAAATTAAAAGAAATACTGCACAGCGGGCTTATGCACAGCAGAATTCATCAGGTACTTCTGGAACAAAGTGTTGCAGGATGGAAAGAAATTGAATATGAAGTTATGAGAGATGCCAACGACACCTGCATAGTTATATGTAATATGGAAAATATCGACCCTGTAGGCGTACATACCGGAGATAGCATTGTAGTTGCCCCGTCTCAAACCTTGAGAGATGAAGAATATCACATGTTAAGGACTTCTTCCCTTAAAATTATCAGAGCCTTAAAAATAGAAGGCGGCTGCAACGTGCAGTTTGCATTAAATCCTAACAGTCTTGAATATATAGTTATCGAAGTAAACCCGAGAGTCAGCAGGTCTTCTGCTCTTGCTTCCAAGGCTGCCGGTTACCCTATTGCAAAAATAGCTGCAAAAATTGCAATCGGCCTGCATTTACACGAAATTCCAAACTATGTAACTCAAAAAACAATGGCATCGTTTGAACCTGCGCTTGATTATGTGGTTACAAAAATCCCGAAGTGGCCGTTTTATAAGTTCCCTTACGCCAACAGAAACCTTGGAACACAGATGAAAGCAACCGGCGAAGTAATGGCTATAGACAGAAATTTTGAAAGCTCTTTTCTGAAAGCCCTTATATCTATTGAAGGGAAAGACACCAGCATAAGAAGGAGCGACCTTGAACCGCTTACAAAAGAAGAATTACTGGAAAGACTGCATATTTGCAACAATCACAGAATTTTTGCAGTGGCAGAAGCACTGAGAAAAGGAATTGATGTTGAAACTGTCAGCTCTATAACAAAGATAGATCCCTGGTTTTTGCATAAAATTAAAAACATTATTAATGTAGAAAACAGGTTAAAAACAGAAGAACTGACTTTAGACCTGCTGAAAAAAGCTGAAAATATGGGTTTTACCGACATTGAGATTACAGAACTTTCTGGCAGGTCACTTGAGAAAATTGATATATTAAGAAGAGCACATAATCTTTATCCCGTATACAAAATGGTAGACACCTGCGCGGCAGAATTCAGGTCAGAAACTCCTTACTACTACTCAACCTACGAACAGGAAGATGAAAATATCATAAGCAAAAATGAAAAAATTATTGTAATCGGCTCCGGTCCGATCAGGATTGGACAGGGAATAGAATTTGATTACTGCTCTGTACATGCGGCTTGGGGTATACAAAAAGCCGGCTATGAATCTATAATCATAAACAATAACCCTGAAACAGTCAGCACTGACTTTGATACAGCAGACAAGCTGTATTTTGAGCCTCTTTACATAGAAGATGTGCTTAACGTCATAAGAAAAGAAATGCCCAAAGGTGTAATAGTACAGTTTGGAGGCCAGACAGCAATTAATCTTGCACCCAAACTTTTGAAAAAAGGCGTTCAGATACTGGGTACATCGGTTGAATCAATAAATATAGCAGAAGACAGAAAACTTTTTGAAAAACTTCTTGGAGAACTGCAAATTCCTCAACCGGTGGGCACAGCTGTTACAAATATTGATCAGGCAATAAACGCTGCAAACAATATCGGCTATCCTGTACTTGTCAGACCGTCTTATGTCATAGGTGGAAGAGGCATGCAGGTTGTGTACGATGAAACAGAATTAATATCCTACGTAAAAGCAGCTGCCTTAATTTCAACGGAACATCCAATTCTTATAGATCAGTATATTCAGGGAAAAGAAGTTGAAGTTGATGCAATATCAGATGGAGAAGATATATTAATCCCTGGAATTATGGAACATATAGAACGGACGGGGGTGCATTCGGGAGACAGCTTCTGCGTTTATCCTTCACAGACGTTATCACAGGATGTTATAAATACGCTAGTCAGCTATACGTCTAAAATAGCAAAAGCTTTGCAAGTTACAGGGCTTATGAATATTCAGTATGCTGTCAAGAATGAAAAAGTATATGTAATAGAAGTAAATCCGAGAGCTTCAAGAACAGTCCCTATCTTAAGCAAAATAACAAAAATTCCTATGACAGATATTGCAATTCAGGTTATTTTAGGCGACAAACTTAAAGATGCAGGCTACGGCTTGGGATTATTGCCATGCACAAATCTTGTAGCCGTAAAAGCTCCGGTATTTTCTTTCCAGAAGCTTATTGACGTTGATGTAGCACTTGGTCCTGAAATGAAATCAACCGGCGAAGTGCTTGGAATAGACAGCGACTATAAAAAAGCATTAACAAAAGCTTTTCTTGGAGCAGGCTTTGATTTCCCGCACTCAGGAAACGTGTTTGCTTCGGTAAATGATAAAACAAAAGCTGAATCTATAGAAATTTTAAAAGAATTTTCTGAACTTGGTTTTGGAATATACGCAACAGAAGGCACTGCAAAGTATTGTAGAGAAAATAATCTTGATGTAACTGTAATTAACAAGGTTGATACAGGGTTTATACACTCTATGATGAAGTCGGGGGAAATTTCTATAGTAATGAACACTTCCACACACAGCAAAGATCCGAAAAGAAAAGGCTTTCAAATCAGGTCTGCTGCCATGCAGTACAAAAAACCCTGCTTTACCTCTTTAGACACAGCAAAAGCATATTTAACAGCAATGAAAACGTTAATTAGTAACAATGAATTTACTTATGAAACGATAGATCAATATATAGAAAAAACTTGCAAGTGTCATTGCGAGGAAGAGCGTAGCTCTGACACGGCAATCTGCTTATCAGGGAGCTATAAATAATGAATAACAAAATTATTATTTATATAGTGTAAACTGGTCAGATTGCCACGGCTGCAATGTAGCCTCGCAATGACATTACTAAACAAACAGCCAATTAATTTATATAGAAGAAAAGGAGAAAGATATGAAAAAGAAAGTTGTTTTGGCTTATTCAGGCGGGTTGGATACTACTGTAATTATTCCCTGGCTTAAAGAAAACTATAATTACGATGTAATTGCAGTTTGTGTCGATGTCGGACAGGGACAGGAAATGGACGGGCTTGAAGAAAAAGCGCTGTCTACCGGTGCTTGCAAATATTTTAATATTAATGTGGAAGAAGAATTTGTTACTGATTACATCTGGCCTACATTAAAGGCTCAGGCTGTTTATGAAGGCAAATACCTGCTTGGAACTTCAATGGCAAGACCGTTAATTGCAAAAAAACTTGTAGAAATTGCTTATCAGGAAGGAGCTACTGCTATTTGTCATGGCGCAACAGGAAAAGGCAACGATCAGGTAAGATTTGAACTTACAATAAAAGCGCTTGCCCCGGAACTTGAAATCATTGCTCCCTGGAGAATATGGAATATACAGTCAAGAGAAGACGAAATAGCTTATCTGGAAGAAAGAAATATTCCAGTTCCGGTCAAAAAAGATGACAGCTACAGCAGGGACAGAAACCTATGGCACTTGAGCCACGAAGGGCTTGACCTTGAAGATCCCGCAAATGAACCTGATTTTGACAAGATTCTGCAAATGGGTGTGAGCCCTGAAAATGCACCGGACACACCGACTTATATCGATATTGTATTTGAAAAAGGCGTTCCGACAAAAGTTAACGGCAAATCTTACGCACCGGTTGAAATAATCAGGATTCTTAACGAAATAGGCGGGCAAAACGGAATAGGCATTACCGATCTGGTTGAAAACAGGGTTGTCGGATTGAAATCCAGAGGAGTATATGAAAATCCTGCAGGAGCTATCCTGTTTTACTCATTTAAAGAAATTGAACATATTTGCCTTGATAAGCAGACATTTGCTTATAAACAAATGGTTGGCATAAAATTCGCAGAACTTGTTTACAGTGGAGAATGGTATACCCCACTCAGGGAAGCATTAACAGCATTTGTTGATTCAACATGCAAAACAATTACCGGAAAAGTTACATTAAAACTTTATAAAGGAAACATTATTTCCTCTGGCGTAACTTCTCCGTATTCTTTATATAACGAAAGTCTTGCCAGCTTTACAACAGGCAATCTCTATAATCATAAAGATGCAGAAGGCTTCATTAACTTATTTGGCCTGTCATTAAAAGTCAGAGCATTGATGAACCAATCAAACAGAGAATTAGTAAAAAGATAAATATCTGTAATGTTATAAACTTTTAAGGTAGACAAAGCGGTTTGCCTTAGAGTTTTTACATTTATTTTTATCATCTCAGTTATAGCTTGGCCATTACCGAGTAATTTACCTGTACAAATCAAATTTATATTAACAAATGTAAAGATTTCTTTTAATTTAATAAACAAACTATTCACAAAATCTTATCATACGCTTTTATATAGTGTATGCAATTTTAGGAGACAGTCTGTATGGAAGTAATGGAAAAAGTTATTACTCTTGGTTATGATGAAATTTTTAAAAACATTAAGCACGTATTACGTTCTATTACAAAAAAGTCAAGTGATGATGATCTGGATTATTCAACAAAAGTTATTAAAATTGAGCTAAAAAATTTAAAAGTTATTATTGACGTAAAAAGCAGAGCGCTGGAAAAAGCCAAAGAATTACTTTTACTGCAAGCAGAAGGTTTTGTTTGTTATCCAGATTATATAAATGATGATAGTGAAATATTAGAAAACAATGCCAAATTCATTCTCAAAAAAATAAATGAAATTGAAAATATGCTAAAGCTTGAAAAATAATGATACAAGAAGCAGCGGAAAAACTATGAAGAAACTGCTCATTTTGCCTCTAGCGTTTCAAATAAAAAACTGCCAAATGGCAGTTTCAATATATATTGTTTAATTTTACTTGCTTTGAGCTTCTGCTTTGTCACGCAATTTTTCAAGGATAGATTCTAAATCATATGTTAAATCAAGCTTTCTAACAATAATACTTTTGTTAATTTCTTGTGAACATAAGCTTATCCCCATTATTCCTTGACCGTTAACCATTATATATCCCCCTATTAGTCATGTATTCCATTTTTTATCTATATATATATAAAGTATTTAAGGAATAAATAATTGCCTATTTATTTTTTAATTTTAAGAAATATTAAGTGATATTGCTACAATAATTGATAATGCTGTTAAACTGAACTGGGAGGGGTGTTTAATGTCGGTAAAATAATCATCAGTGCATTTGTTACCTTAGACCCGCCTTTTATGGTAGGATCATTTACCAGTTTACCCTTATATACCATTTGGGTGGATGTTCCACCATCCAGATTCATAGCATTATAACAGCCAAGTTCTTTCATAATTCTTGCAAGTTCTATTAAATTTGCGCCTTCAGAAAAACCTTTACGTCTGCCATCTATGGTTACGAGAACAAGAGTCCCACTTTTTGTATATCCTACTGCTGTTCTAGGCGCTTTAGACCAGAGAAAATGCTTTGAAAACTTCTGGCGGTCTATAAAAATTTTGCCTTCTTTTATTAAATAAGGTCCGCCGCCAACTGCATATTCAACATCTTCCCATCCATCCGGTTTTATCTTTACTGTATAATTTACATTGTCTCCAACTACAAAATTTTTCGGCAATTGTGAATGAGGCCCGACTATAACATAACCACCTTCTGGAATAGGAACACTACTATTTTTAATATATTTAAGAGTGTCATCCTTTACTACGAGATGACTGTAATAAGGCGATGTTACAGGGGTTTTTTTCCCCCACTGATCTGTAAATATTGAGAATGATTTTTTGCTGAATACAGGTTGGTTAATGTTGAACAGGTCTAATTTATCAGCATTGCCAATAGATATTTCGCCATCAATATCAATCTTGCCCATTTTAAATTCTTTATCTTTTGTTATTCCAAAGGTAACACGTTTATAAAGAGGTCCTGTAACTATTTTTCCCATAACGATAGATGTTCCAAGCGGAGCTCCACTGTCAGGCTTAAAATATGATGCGTTAATTCCGGCAATTGCATATTCTATTGCTGCTATATCTTTAACTCGTTTGACACTGGTTATATAATGCGATCCATATGCAGGCTTTATTACTGCACCGCTATTTTGTGGATTTACAGTTAATACATTTACGTATGCAGGTTTTCCATTTAACCATCTTTTTGATTTTTTATACGTAACACCGGATTTAACTTGCTTAGTTTTTTTTACGTAAGAAGTTTTTGGCTGTTTAACTGTAATATTTGATGTCACAGGTTTTTTAACTGTATCGTTAGAGATACCTTTATTACAAATAGTAACGCTTGAAAACAGTATTATAATCAGGCAAATTGTAACTCTTTTTATAATCATGTGTTTTTTCAAAACTCGCTATTTCCTTGTTATCACCAATTCATTATTTTTCCAATATAACAACATATTTACCCATGCTGGTTTTTTTTGTCCAATAATCAAGTAGTTTCATACAAATTATTTATTGTAAAAACAGACTGTAATTCAAACCATACGGACATAAAAGAAATGTTACCCTATGTTAAATTGGGTTTAATTTCAGTTTTATTATTTATTATTTTTTTTAAAATCCTTTTTTGCCATAACTACATATATATAAATTCTGACAATTTTTTTACAAATATAGGGTTATAGTAAACAAGCCTTCTGAAATCTCAGAAGGCTTGTTAATAATATATTAATCATAAATACATGATTAATATTTATCAAGATATGTATCGATTTCCCAGGGGGTAACTACAACTCTGAAGCTATCCCATTCGATTTTCTTAGCGCTGATAAATTCATTGAAAATATGTTCGCCAAGAGCTTCTCTTGCTACGTTGCTCTTTTCCATTAATTCAACAGCTTCGATCAGGCTACCCGGTAATGAATCGATTTTATATCTTTTTCTTTCCCTGTCTGTAAGTTGATATATGTTAGCATCAACTGGTGCTGGCGGATCTATCTGATTTTTAATACCGTCAAGAGCAGCAGTTAATACAGCTGCAAATGAAAGGTATGGGTTGCAGGTTGGATCAGGTGATCTTAATTCGATTCTTGTGCTATTACCACGTTTTGCTGGAACTCTTACTAATGCGCTTCTGTTAGCAGCTGACCATGCAAGATAAACAGGAGCTTCATATCCTGGAACTAAACGTTTATAGCTGTTAACTGTCGGGTTTGTAATGGCAGTTAAACCTTTTACATTTTTAAGGACACCACCGATAGACCATAATGCTTCCTGACTGAGCTGATATGGTTTTGATGGGTCTAAGAATGCATTTTTACCGTCTTTTGATAGGGACATATTTGTATGCATACCGGAACCATTAATACCAAATATCGGTTTTGGCATAAATGTTGCGTGTAAACCATGCTGTGCAGCTATTGCTTTAACAGCAACTTTAAATGTAACTACGTTATCAGCACATGTAAGTGCATCTGCGTATTTAAAGTCAATTTCATGCTGTCCTTTTGCAACTTCGTGGTGGCTTGCTTCAATTTCAAAGCCCATTTGTTGTAATGTCTGGACAATTGAAGCTCTAACATCTTCTCCAAGGTCTTCCGGACCGACATCATAATAACCGGCAAGGTCATGTGTTTCTGTTGTAGCCAGGCCATTTTCATCTCTCTTGAAAAGGAAAAATTCTGCTTCAGGACCTGCGTTTAAGGTGTAACCCAATTTTGCAGCTTCTGCAATAACTCTTTTAAGATTGTTTCTTGGACAACCTTCAAATGGGGTTCCATCAGGATTGTAAATATCACATATTAATCTTGCTACTTTACCGCCATTTTCCTTGGTTCTCCAGGGGAGAAGGGTAAAAGTATTTTTGTCAGGATAAAAATACATATCTGATGTTTCAATGTTTCTAAAACCTTTAATAGAAGAACCATCAAGCATTATTTCATTGTTAAGAATTTTATCAATCTGTGATGCAGGTAATGCCATATTTTTTACCTGACCGTTAATGTCAACAAATTGTAATCTGACAAATTGAACATTTTCTTCCTTAATAATCTTGATGATCTCTTCGTTAGATAAGCCTTTCTTACCTGTTAACACGCTTGTCGCCATAAAAAAACTACCTCCTTGAATTTGTGATGAGTAATTTACACGTTTACTTTTTGTAATTTATCAAGTATCAATTTTAATTTCTGATTTTCAAAACTGATTTCAATAATTTCACTTATTTTAGATGAAATTTATTAAATTTGTCAATTTTTTTAAAAAAATTGACTTAAAAATTAACAAAACTCTACTTGAAAAATTTTGCAATTATTAACTTTTGTTAATTTTTTCTTATTTTGCGAACCAAATTATTCAAAATTACTTTAATAACAACATTATAACTATTTTTATCTAATAATTGCTTGAAAATAATTATTGTTAAATATATAAACAATAATTTTATAACTATATTGGAACGAGTTTAAATTTCAGATCTCCTTCCTCCTCGGAAGGATCCCCGAAATTCAGCACTCCCGCTCCGCGTACCACATTTCGATTTTACTTTAAAATCCCAAATTCATTTTGGGAGTGGTATAAACTGGTTTGAAGATAGATTATTTTAAAACATACCTAACCATACTGTCGCAGTTACAAATAAATTCGCACCATATGAATATGGTTAATGCAGTATCCGGTAAACTATAGTAAATGAACTCGAATTATTTTATTAATAAGCTTAAGCAATTTTCTAAATATGTTTGCCTTTGTGTAAATACAGTGCAAAATAATATTTGGAATTTTAATATGGAAAAAATTCAAAGGCTAATAGGACATCCTCAATCATTACAATTTAGTTCTGGAAAAAGTTCTGGAACAAATTCAAAAAAATGTGAAAATACTGCTACTTTGCAAACTGTAAAAGTTCCAAATGAAGCTTATAAAGCAAATTTTATGCCTGAAAAGATTTATAAAGATGGTTACACACAAGATATAAAGACCATTAGAGGTATTAAATTAGACTTTGTGCGAAAAGGATTTGAAGTTGACGGGATGAAATTTTCTTACAAAAATTTATCACGTTTTGCAAGGGTTTATGATAATAAATGTGCCCTTTTATTTGACTCAATAACTGGAGCATACGATGGTTTACTAAATAAAGAATATATTAACGTAGAACAGTTCAAAAAGGAAAACTTGACAGATTTATTAAATACCAGTGTACATGAAGGTATTCACAGCCTGTTAAGAAATCTTGTTTACGCCTGGATAAAACAATTCCCTGAAGAATATAAACCTGTAACTTTACAAATAATAGATACAAAAATAAGAAATGGTGAATCAGGTCCGTTAGTAAAAGGCATAAAAAGTTGTTTACCAGAAAGAGGGCTTATTACAAATGGTATTAAAAAAGTGTTGCCTGCAGAAATAAATTTCAATGATAAAGAAAAAATAGCCGCATGCCTTGAGGATATGGTACTTGAAGATACATTTCTTAATCCGCAGAAATATATAAAAAGAATAAACAAATATGCCAAAGCACACTTTACAGAGGAAGGAATTAATAAAATAAATTGTGAATTAATTCCGGCATTAAGTTCTGCCAATGCAAAAAAACTGCAAACACAGCTGGAATCTGTAATTCCTGATTTATATAATTTAATTCCAAAACTACAAAAAATAGATATAGTTAACCGTAATATCGAATTTATTAAAGCACCTGTATTAACTTCTGAAGAAAGGAATTACATAGCAGATTTTGTTATGCCTATTGCAAAAGATTTAGAAAAATATACAGTCAAAAATTCTTATTTTAATTCTCCAAATTTAAATGAAAAAGCTAAGGTGTTAATAAAAAGCGAATTAATGCCAAAACTTTTATCATACAACAGTAATGTAGGAGACTCAGAAAAAGCATTTAATTCAATTTGCGATTATATTCAAGTTCAAGCTAACAGGGTTAATATTTTAAATGGGCTTGCCAGATTTGCTACAAGTAATAAGAGTTTGCCATCAATTGAAACTTCATTAACCAAAAATGAAAAAACTCTGGCAATAAAAGTTTATAAAGAATATTTATCCTGCACTGAGGGGAATTTAAAACTTGAATTATCTAAAGTAAAATCAATTCCTTTAAGTGATGATGATAGTATTTCTTATATGTTTAACTGGGAAGAACTCAAAACCAGAGAATTGCCATATAAATATATTATCGGTAAGTTAGATGAAAAAATTTCAGGTATGGAAATTTCTATTCTTAAAGACTTGCAAATACCAAATTTGGAGCAAAAAATAAAAGAATCTAAAAATGGAAAAGGTAATAAAAACAAATACTATATTAGTGCAAAACAAATAAGCCCACAAAATGAATCACATAAATCCATGCGTCCTATAATAGAATATTTTGTTAGTACAAAAAAGTCAGCAGAAGAACTAAAAGACGTAATTTATATTAATGTAAAATACTTCAACAGTTTTCTCTTAATGGACAGGTTACAAAAATTGGAAAAGCTGAGAGAAATTAAAGCAGAATATTGTAGTAATATAGAACTTTTAAAGTATGTAGAAAAATTTTTAGATATAAATTCGCAAATAAACAATGCTCCGAAAGATACGGAGATTGTTAAAAAAATATATGAACTGCGCAATAGAATTGAATATTCTGACTTAAAAAAACAGGAATCCAAACAAATAACTGAAGAGCTGGAAAAGTTAAATATGCCTGAAAATATTCTTGCAGAAGGAGAACTAAAGCAAAATCTTCTTGAATCTCTTTATACTGTTAAAGAACAAATTTACAAAGTATCCTGTAAATCTAATATGCCAAACCTCCCGAGATGCTTTTTTAAATCAGAGGGCGATTATTATTTGCAAAAAATTCAACATGGCACACATAATAAACTGAAAGCAAATGTAATTAATGTTAAAAAATTAAAGCACCTTAAATTTTGATTTGATAAATTCTCATTTTGTTTGATAAAAATTTATATTATCAATGACATAAATTAATAATTAGAGATACCTTGATGGACGTAATAAAAATGTACAGATTCTGATATTAATAAAATTATAAATAATATCAGGAGAGTACAATGGGATTTAGTAAAGCTTATAACAGCGCTTTAAGGCGATTTCTTAAAAAGACTTTTCATATATGGGATAATTTAGGATTTCATGCCATACCGATTCATTTTTATGAACCAACACCGGACTTAAAAAATTTGGATAAAGATTTGTGGAATAAAAAAAATGAGTTAATTGGCATTGATATAAATGAAGAAGGCCAGCTTAATCTTTTAGAAATTTTTGGTACAAAGTATAAGAACGAATATGATAATTTTCCTAAAAAAAGGACAGGTATTCCGTATCAGTATTACACGCATAATACTTCTTTCAGCTCAATTAACGGTGAAATTCTTTACTGCATGATCAGGCATTTTAAGCCTAAAAAAATTCTGGAAATAGGATCAGGCAATTCAACCCTTGTATCAGCACAGGCTATATTAAAAAACAGGCAGGAAAATTTTGAAGGTGAACTGGTTGCAATAGAACCTTATCCCAGAAAAATTTTAAAAGACGGATTCCCAGGACTAAGCAAGCTGATTCGGAAAAATCTTCAGGAAGTGCCGCTGTCTGAATTTGAAAGTTTACAGGAAAATGATATTTTGTTTATTGATTCAAGTCACATGTTAAAAATTGGCAGTGATGTCCAGTATGAATATCTTGAGATTTTGCCCAGATTAAATAAAGGTGTAATTGTTCATATACATGACATATTTTTACCGGCCGAATATCCAAAAGACTGGATTATGAACCAGCATTACTTCTGGAACGAACAATATCTTCTTCAGTCATTTATGGCTTTCAACAACAGCTTTGAAGTACTGTGGGCAAGCAATTATATGCACCTTAATCATCCTGAAAAACTTGTTTCTATTTCCGATTCGTATAAAGATTATTCAAAAAAAAGAAACTGGACAGGTCCTTCAAGCTTTTGGATAAGAAAGATAAATTAGTATATTGAGTGCGTTTACTATATAAACTCAAAAAACCTATTTTACTAACCCGAATATGTTAGGATAGTTGATTAAAAACTAATAACAGCAGAAAATATCAAGTTTGCTGATAATATTTCCAAATGAAGCTTTCATAATATCCAATATGTCTATAATAGAGAGATACGCAGGTGAATTTATGAAAGTTGTTGTAGCTTCAAAGTTTTATTATCACAGGGGCGGACTTGAATCTTATTTGTTTAAAATAAGCGATATATTAAAATCCTACAACCACGAAGTTATACCTTTTTCTACCACATACGAAAGAAATATTAATACAGAATACAGGCGTTTTTTTACAAAATATATAGAAGTCGGCAATATTAGCAATTCTGCGATACTGGAAAAAGTTAACGCATTATTTAAAATATTTTATAATATTGAAGCAAAAGAAAACTTTTCAAAACTTCTTGATTATGCCAGACCTGACCTGGTATGGGGTTTTGGTATACACAGGCATCTTTCTCCTTCTATATTTATAGAAGCACAAAAAAGGGCTATTCCGGTTATACACAGGTTATCCGATTATTCATTAATTTGTCCTGACTCAAGGCTTATTAAAGGTGACGGGTCAAATTGCAATGAACTTTTATGCTGCAAAGATTCTTACTTTAACGCAATTAAATACAGATGTGTCAGACAATCAAAAGATTCTTTCTCAGGGAAAAATCCTTCGATAATTGCAAGTGCGGTCGGTGCAGCTGAAATATATTTTCATAACAAATTTAAACTGTACATTAATAATGTTGATAAATTTATTGCGCCAAGCCAGTTTTTAATGAACACAATGATAAAAGGAGGAATACCCGAATATAAAATTACTCATATTCCAATTTTTATTGATCCTTATAAATACAAACCTGAATATATCTCTCAGCCTTATATGGTTTATGTTGGCAGATTGAGCTGCGAAAAGGGATTAACATTACTACTGGAAGCAATGTCCAGATTAAAGCATCAAAAATTATTCATTATTGGAGACGGCCCTGAAAAATTAAAACTTGAGTATATAAAAGAACAAAAAAATCTGGTAAATGTAAAATTTTTGGGAAGTATGTTTGACGAACAGTTACACAGAATTATACGCAACAGTAGGCTTGTTATAGTTCCATCAACGTGGTATGAAAATTCACCCCATGTTGTGTTGGAAGCATTTGCTCTCGGCAAACCGGTACTCGGCGCAAGAATCGGAGGGATTCCTGAATATGTTGAAGAAAATATAACCGGTCAGCTTTATGAGCATAATAATTTAGATGAACTAACAGAAAAAATTAATACCCTTATGCAACAGCAAACACTCTGTGAAGAAATGGGAAGAGCCTCAAGAAAAATTGCAGAAATAAAATATAATCCCAAAATTCATTATGCAGAAGTCATGAAAACAATAAATCAGATTTTATAGGTATTTATAATCACTTAATATTTACTATAATTAAGGTAAAATTTTAAATAAAAGTTGGATTTAAAAATCTATGAAAAGATTATTGAAAAATATTCTATTGTTATTCTTTATTATAGTTCTAGCAGGATTTGCAGTTATTGTCTGGACAGCTTGTATAGAACCTAATTTACTTATAACAAAAAACGTTAACCTAAGTATTCAAAACTGGCATAAAGAACATAATAACTTTAAGATAGCTGTAATATCAGACTTGCATATTGGTTCATTAGACATAAATCTCAATAAAGTAAAACAAATTGTTGAATTAACTAATAAAAATCATCCTGATATTATTTTTATTTTGGGAGATTATGATGCTAAAGCGATATATAACTCAAATATCAGACAAAAAGACCTGATAAAAGCACTTAAAGGTTTTAAAGCTCCGTACGGTGTTGCATCTGTTTTGGGGAATCATGATTTTAAACCGGATAAAGTAAGAGGGATGCTAAATAAAACTGATATTATTGTACTGGAAAATAAATATATTCGTATTACCAAAAATCATAAAATCTTTTATGTAGTTGGGTTAAAAGATTTATGGCATTACAGGCCAAATGTTAAAAATGTAGTCAATAAGGTTAAAAATAAGAATAATCCTGTAATTTTGCTGTCTCATAATCCTGATGTGTTTCCTGATGTACCTGATAAAGTCAGTTTAACCCTAGCCGGACACAATCATGGTGGTCAGGTTTATGTGCCATTTTTAGGAGGATTATTTCTTCCTTCTGTATATGGCCAAAGATTTGTAAAAGGATATATTGCAGAGAACAATAAAAATCTATACGTAACAAGTGGAATTGGAAACGTCGGACCTGGAAGATTTGGCAACATACCGGAAATTGTCTTTATTACCCTTAACAAATCTGATAGTATCAACAAACAGATTTTAAATACACCACCTAAAAAAGGAATTAATTTTAGTCTTATAAATGCTTATATCAAATTAAAAAATTCTACATTCTGGAAACATTATTTTGTACCTGTTTATAATGCGTTTAGATAATTATATTAAGACTATATCAAGAGAAACTTTATATTTCACAAATACATTGTTTTTTTACTTGTTACTTTGATTTTTATCTGTTTATCTATTAAAAGTTTTTCATGAATTTCGTTTTCACGATTTTCTGCATTGGCTAACAACCATCTGTTCTTTAAACTTCAATAATATTTTCCACTTTATAGTAAACGCACTCAATAATTATACATAAATATAAAAACACAAAATCCTAACTGCCTGTTGACCACAGCCATTTAGGATTTTTTTAATTTATATTTATGTATAATTATTTCGGTCTCTCAGTATAGCTATTCCGCCGGAAGTTCTTCTTTTGCAACTATTTCCGTTGAAATTTGCCTGCCTTTGCCTATAAGGAACGGGAAGAATTTGTTTATAATAAAGATAACAGGTACTAAAAACGCCAGCGTTATTATAGTGTCAATTACTCCATACAGATTTCCGTTTATTGTTTCTGCGCTCGTTCTTAAGACTTTATGCATAAAGAAATCAACCGGAGTCTTAAGGTGCAAGCCAAATATTATAAGTGAGTTTTTGCCAAAAAATGACAGGATTGTAGATTCTTTTATCAGGTAAGCAATAAAAATCCAGCAGAATATTCCGGCGAAAGCCCCGGCGTAAAATAAAAAGTAATTGCTCAGATAATTTGAAGCCATATCAATTTCCCGGTTAAACTGGCTTAAAATGTATCCAATAGGCATTAATAACAAAATTGCCGACATTTTGGGAAGTCTTTCCATAACTTCATCATTTATATTGATAGTTTTAAATATATATCCCACTCCGTAAAAAACAACCGCACTACAAGCGACATCTATCCCCCAGGGGAGTCTAAACGGCAAATAAAGGCTGAAAAGATACCCTGTAATCGACAAGGCTATGAGCACTATAGGTATATAATATTCTATTTTTATCTTTTTCCTGAGTATGTAAAACAATATTTCCGTGCTGAACAGACATGTTAAAAACCATAGAGCCACATTGTATGACATAAAATGATGGTTCGGGTCAGAATAAAATATGCCTATAAACGCTCGAAATAAGTCAGGATGCTTTATATCATCCCCCATTCTTATTTGTACAAGTGCCCAGTAAATGTAAGATATTATAGAAAACACAAAATACGGTATTAATAATGATTGTGCTTTTTTCTTTATAAATTCCATTAAGGTTTTATATTTTGAATCAGAAAACAAATATCCGGAAAGAAAAAAGAAAAGCGGCATGTGAAAAGAATATATATAATTCAGAAAAACCTGGGAAATTGACTGAATATGGGCAAATATAACAAATATAATGCCAAGCCCTTTTGCAATATCAATCCATTCAATTCTTTTTAACATTTTATTTCTCCATAAATGTTTCATACCAAGTTGCGATTAATGAAGTAAAATAGCAAAAAGTCTGAAATTGGTATGTGCGAAGCGGGAGTGCAGCGAGCCACAGCGGAAGCGATGAGCTTTCGATTTGGCTCGCGTAACTCATTCATGTGCGGAGCGGGAGCGTTAAAAAAGTGAAACGGTCAGTTTTACTTTTTTAAAAGCTCGTTCGTATCAGCAAATATAAAATATGTTTTTTACTTTTCATCGATGGGAATTTTAGTATAATGGGGATGATAAATAATTAACCGAGTGTTTAAACATTAGGAGGAAATATGAATTTTAATACAATTGCTGTGCATGGCGGACAAGAAGTTGATTCTGCAACTCATTCAAGGGCAGTTCCTTTGTATCAGACATCATCTTTTATGTTTGAAAACTCCCGGCATGCAGCTGATTTATTTAATCTAGAAAAAGAAGGGAATATATATACAAGAATTTCAAATCCGACAACTGATATTCTGGAAAAACGTATTACTCTTTTAGAAGGCGGCGTTGGGGCAGTTGCAACAGCGTCGGGTATGGCTGCAATTTCTATTGCCTGTCTTAATATAGCAGAAAATGGTGATGAAATTGTTTCCTCATCAGCTCTTTACGGTGGTACATACACGTTATTCTCTTCCACATTTGCAAAATTAGGTATAAAAGTAAATTTTATAAACTCTGACAATCCGGAAGACTTTGAAAAAGCTATAAATGACAAAACAAAACTTATTTATACAGAAAGCATAGGCAATCCAAAACTTAACATTCCTGATTTTAAAAAACTTGCAGAAATTGCCCATAAACATAAAATTCCTCTTATTGTTGACAATACTGTTGCAACACCATATCTTCTTAAACCGTTTGACTTTGGTGCAGATATTGTAGTTCATTCAGCGACAAAGTTTCTTGGAGGGCATGGAACTTCACTTGGCGGGCTTGTTGTTGATTCCGGCAAATTTGACTGGGTTAAATCAGGCAAATTTCCAGGACTTACAGAGCCTGATGTAAGCTACCATAATATTGTTTACACAGACACTTTTAAAGAACAAGCTTATGTTGTAAAGGCAAGATCGCAGTACTTAAGAGATTTGGGGGCTGTTATGAGTCCTTTTAATGCATTTTTAATCCTGCAGGGAATAGAGACTCTTCATCTGAGAATGCCAAGACATTGTGAAAACACCCTTAAAGTTGCCGAGTTTCTTAACTCTCACAAAAATGTCAGCTGGGTAAATTATCCGGGATTAAGCTGCAATCCTTACTATAATAACGCTCAAAAATACTTGCCAAAAGGAGCAGGCGCTCTTATCGGTTTTGGAATAAAAGGCGGGAAAGAAGCCGGAGTTAAATTTATAGACAATGTTAAACTTTTATCCCATCTTGCAAATATCGGTGATGCAAAATCGCTAGTTATACATCCTGCCAGCACAACCCATCAGCAGCTTTCTGAAGAAGAAAAAATATCTTCAGGAGTGACAAACGATTTTATCAGACTATCTATCGGTATAGAAGATATAAATGATATTATAGAAGATATGGACAGAGCCTTAAATATTTAGGGTAAGAATTTTTTGTCCATTCTAATCAAATTTAAGTAATTCATAAGGTTCAACATTTAAAGCTTCTGATAGCTTATATATTGTTTTTAAACCAGGCCGATTTATGCAAACTTCAATTTTACCCAGATAATCCTGGCTTATACCTGATTTTTCAGCTAAAGCTTCCTGAGTCAAGTGTTGTTTTTCTCTAAGTTTTTTTATTTTTTTTCCAATATTTTCATAAAAAACATCAATATTCATAAAAATACTTTACTGGATATTACCCCTAAATTTTACTGGACAATATCCAGTAAATAAATTATAATTCGTTGTAAAAAAATAAATTTATAAGGAGAAAATATTTTGCAGGAACTGGATTTTAAAACTTTAATCATCAGTATCGGCAATGACTTGAAAATTGCCATTGATAACCTTACAGGAACAATTATCAATATACATGAAGATGTGGAAAATCTTAAAAGACATCCAATATTGATAAAATTAGAAATAAGGATAGTTGATACAAATCCTGATAGTCGCAAAAGTTTTTAATATTCTATTAAATATGATAATATAACTTTTATTTAAATAAAAAAACTAAAGAAAGAATTATGATATTACATAATCATACAGATATGGTAATAAAAATGTCAGAAAATTTGTTAAAAAGCAAATTTATTTCAAGATTGCCTGTAAATGAAAATTTTAAAAGAAAGCTGGCATTCACCCTTGCAGAAGTCCTAATAACTTTGCTAATTATTGGTGTCGTTGCGTCAATGGTTATACCGGCTTTGATAAATAGCTCTAATGAGGCTGAATACAATGCCGGGATTAAGAAAATATACGCTGAATTATCAAATACGATAAAAATGATTCAGGCTAATGGTGATAGTGTTCATGCTGGTGATGCTAATGTTTCTGGCTTAAGAAATTCTTTTTGTAATATAATGACGTGCATCCAGAATAACAATGTACATACAATAACGTATAAACGTTACGAAAGTGGATTAGGAACATCGATATATGACACATATTATAAAAGTGCTGATACGGTGGCAACATTGAACAATGGTACTTTTTTAACTTTTGCTTCTTACAGTGATTGTGCACATTGGGATATATATGCTTGCGGTTCAATACATGCTGACTTAAATGGTGACAAAGGTCCAAATATGTGGGGAAAAGATTTTTATAGATTTTATATAATTAGGCAAAATGGAAATGGAATTTATTCTGTAGTTCCAGCCGGTATTCAGGGAGATACACATACTCCTGTTTCTGATTGCAAAGTGGGCGATGGTTGGAGTTGTGCTGCTTTAAGACTTACAAATCCTGATGCTATGCCGTAAAGTTTTTATGATATTATAATCGTATTGAATTAAAAATTTAATCTTTAATGTAAAGTGAGATTTATATCTCACTACTTAGGAAATAATCATTATGGATACAACACAAAAAATAAATATATCAGAAGATTCTGTAGGAATAGTTGAAACTAAATACTATACATATCCCGATAAGATCAAACTTGAAAGTGGTGTTGAGTTTGGACCGATAACTATTGCTTATGAGACCTATGGTACACTGAATGCAGCTTGTGATAATGTTATCTTGCTTGAACATGCATTAACAGGTGATGCACATGCAGCAGGTATTCATTCGGCTGATGATAAGAAGTCTGGCTGGTGGGACAGTATGGTTGGTCCTAACAAGGCTTTTGATACAAATAAATATTTTATAGTGTGTTCAAACATTCTTGGCGGATGTATGGGTACAACAGGTCCTTCTTCGATAAACCCTGACACCGGCAAGCCATATGCCCTTGATTTTCCTGTGGTAACAGTAGAGGATATGGTAAAAGTACAGAAGATATTAATAGATCACCTCGGAATTACCGGGTTACTATCAGTTGCAGGCGGGTCAATGGGTGGTATGCAAGCTATGGAATGGGTTATTCACTACCCTGAATTTGTAAAATCAACTATTGTAATTGCATCAACAAGTAAACTCTCTGCACAGGGAATTGCTTTCAATGCGGTCGGCAGGACAGCAATTATTTCTGATCCTAACTGGAATAACGGAAATTATTATAATGGTGAATCACCCGCAAATGGTCTTGCTATTGCACGTATGATCGGACATATTACGTATCTGAGCGAAGAATCCATGCATAAAAAATTTGGCAGAAAATTACAGGATAAAACAACACCTGATTACAATTTTGATGTGGATTTTCAGGTGGAAAGCTATCTCCAGCATCAAGGACAGAGTTTTGTAGACCGTTTTGATGCTAATAGTTATCTGTATATAACGAAAGCAATGGACTATTACGATTTACCAACAAAATATGGTTCTCTGGCACTTGCATTTAGAAAAAATAAAGCCAAGTTTTTAGTTATATCCTTTTCTTCAGACTGGCTATTCCCCCCGGAACAATCAAAAGACATAGTAAAAGCCTTAATGAATACTGATAAGGACGTTGCTTACTGCGCTATTGAATCAAACTGCGGACATGATGCTTTCTTACTAGAGAAAGATCATCAGACAAGAATCATTAAAAGTTTTTTAAAAGATGCCTTTAAGGATAAATAGTTATGAAAAGCCATTATACAGAATCAAAAGGACTTCACCTCAACTATGAGATCATTTTAAATAATATAAAAGCAGGCTCAAAAGTACTTGATCTCGGCTGTGGGTCAGGAGAACTTCTTAGAATGCTCAGAGAAAAAAAGCAGATCAGAGGCAGGGGTGTAGAAATCAACGAAAGTAATGTTATCAAGTGTATTGAAAAAGGAGTTTCAGTTGTTCAGGGAAATATTGACGAAGGATTAAAAGAGTATCAGGATAAATCTTATGACTATGTAATTCTTAGTAAAACACTCCAATGTACGCATAAGCCTGATTATGTAATTCATGAAATGCTCAGGGTTGGCAAAAAAGTAGTAATAAGCTTCCCAAACTTTGCCTACTGGCGGGTAAGGTTTCACCTGTTTTTCAAAGGCACAATGCCAAAGTCAAAAATACTGCCATTTGAATGGTACGATACTCCAAACATCCACCTTTTAACCATTAAAGATTTCAGAGGATTTTGTGCAGATAGAAACATTGTTATTGAAAAAGAAATATTTACAACAAGAGCTTTAATTAGAGATAATTTATTTAATAAAATATTTTCCAATTTTCTGACAGAAGAAGTTATTTTTGTTGTTTCCAAATGATTTATATTTTCTATCCTGCATAAATAAAAAATAATATACATAAAGTAATAAAAATATTAAATAAAATTGAATTTTCCGATATAATAATCTAAGTAAGGACAGCGGAAAAAATTCTTCGGCGACGCGAAGGCGGTGCGAAGCGGGAGTGACGAGCCGAAATGGCGGCGTTGAGCCGGCATTAGAGGCTCTAACTCGTTCTTGTACGGCTAAGAATTTTTGTAGGCTGCTTCTTGTCTATCAAGATTTCACAAGTAATAAAAAATGCATAAGTATTTTTTATTACGTCCTTAAATATTGGGGACCATATAATGACATTTAATAATAAAGATAAAATTGGTTTTACATTAGCTGAGATTTTATTGACACTTCTTATAGTTGGAGTAGTAACGTCGTTAACTATTCCGGCCATAATAAATGATATTAGAAATAAAGATCTTGAAGTTCAAAATAACAATTTAAGGAGCATACTTCTTAGAACACACCGTCAAATTAAGACAGAGAATGGCGGCACTATTGATGGATTGAACTATGGGGTAGAAATGTCCAAAAAATTAAATCTTGCTAAAAATTGTATTGTAAAACCGCAGGCTAGTGGTTGTTGGCATCCGGCAGGAGTAATTAAAATACGCCAGGTAGATGGATCTTATAAGGTTTATTCAACATCAAATTATTCATACGGGCTTGTACTTCAAAATGGAATTATGTTGTTACTTGGAAGTAGCATTCTTAATTGTAAAGACAGAACTTCAATAAATTCAAATACCATGGCTTGTTATAAAAGTACACATTATTATTCAGGATATTGCACTCAGTTTTTGTCAGATATAAATGGTAGAAACGGACCCAATATTATAGGACAAGATATCAGAGTAATAGATGTTCATGATAATGGTATATTCATATATGGTGACAAAGAACCGGCAAGATGGTATTCTGAAAGAAATTACGACACATATACAGCCAATGCCTGGTTATCGGGTGGAACTTGTTATAGTCCTAATATATATACACATACTCAATATTAAAAATATAGTAAGATATTTAATTTATCCAAAAATAAAATTGAATTTTTCGATATAATAGCCGATAAATATATTGGAGTTTGGAATGACATTTAATAATAAAGATAAAATTGGTTTTACATTGGCTGAGATTCTATTAACACTTCTTATAGTTGGCATAGTAACGTCGTTAACTATTCCGGCCATAATAAATGATATTAGAAATAAAGACCTTGAAGTACAAAATAAAAATCTAAGAAGTATACTTCTTAGGGCACATCAGCAAATCAGAGCAGAAAATGGCGGCAGTATTGACGACCTGAATTATGGAGTAGAATTGTCCAAAAAATTAAATCTTGCTAAAAATTGTATTGCCCATAACGAAACTAACGGCTGCTGGCATGTATCAGGAGTAGAAAAAATAGCTCAAAGGGACGGATCATTAAAACCAATAACAGCAACTTATAGTACAGGACTTGTATTACAAAATGGAATTATGTTGTTGATAGGAAGTTCAGTTGTTAACTGCCAGGATAAATATATAACAAATTCAAATACTATGGCATGTTACAAAGGTACACATTACTATGGAGGATATTGTACAAATTTTCAGGCAGATATTAACGGAAGAAACGGACCCAATATTTTTGGTCAGGATATTAGAGAAGTTAATGTTTACAGTAGCGGTATATTTATGATCGGTGATAAGATGCCTCCAAGATGGTTGTCTGATAGAAATACTGATGTGTATGATGATAATGCATGGGCTTCGGGTGGAGTTTGCTACGATACAAATTTATATACCCATACACAATATTAAAAAACGAAAAAAGTATTAAGGAAGTAATAAAAAATACTTACGCGACGCGAAGGCGGCGGCTAAGAATTTTTTCCGCTGTCCTTATTTATTGAAATTACAGCCAATATATACAAAAACCAACACTTAAAAAGTGTTGGGATTAAGTATTAAAATTATCTGTTATTTTTATGTTAATTTAATTTCAGTCTCTTTTCATCGTTCTTTACGATATTTTTCAATACTGAATGGTCTAAATTACTTTATTTTAATAATTCAATATGACTAATCCAAAAACATTATTATTATTTGTTGAGTATATATACCAGAACGAGTGAAAGAATTTAATAAATTTTTTCATAATTGAAATAGAAGTGTTGTTTTGTTATTATCTCCTAGAACGGGTTTGACATAAGCATCCAATACCTTGCCAAGCAAGTCGTTTCGGTTTATGCTTGCACTTCCGCTTTGCACAAGCCTTTTATTGGTTATAATTATTTTTTACATTTTTTAACCAAACAGACTCTTGGAATCGGGTTATAATTATATTACTTAATTATGTTATAAATGCAAAAAATAATTATAACCAATAATTTATTCTCATGAAAACAACATTAATAGAAAAAGGAAAATCAATGACACAATTAATATCTGCAAAAAATGGACAGTTAACTCCTGAGATAGAAGCTGTTGCTTTAAAAGAAGGTATCAGTCCTAAAGATTTACTGGAAAAAGTAGCTGAAGGTAAAGTTGTAATTTTAAAAAATATCAACCATAAAAATGTTATTCCAACTGGTATTGGTGAAGGCTTAACAATTAAAATCAACGCAAATATTGGAACATCCAACCAGAGAAGTTCTGTACAGGAAGAAGTGTGCAAACTAAAGGTTGTTGAAAAATACGGTGCTGATGCTGTAATGGATTTATCCACCGGTAAGGATATTGATAAAGTCAGAAGAGAACTTATTTCAAGATGCAATATTCCATTTGGAACAGTCCCGATTTATCAGGCAGGTGTTGAAACAATAAATATAGAGGATTCAATATTAGAACTTACAAAAGATAAACTTTTTGAAGCTATAGAAAAACACTGTCGTGATGGAGTAGATTTTATTACTGTCCATTGCGGGGTTACAAAAAATGTTGTCAAGGCTCTTAAGGAACAGCAGCGAGTTACAGGAATAGTCAGTCGTGGCGGTTCTATGCTGGCTTCTTGGATATCCAGACACAATGAAGAAAATCCGCTTTATGAATACTATGATGAACTGCTAGATATAGCTAAAACTTATGATACAACACTTTCCCTCGGAGATGGGCTCAGACCGGGCTGTGGTGCTGATGCAGGAGACAGGGCACAGGTTTGTGAAACAATTGTTCTTGGAGAATTGATAAACAGAGCCAGAAAAGCCGGAGTTCAAGCAATGGTCGAAGGACCTGGGCATGTACCGCTTAATCTTATTCCGGGTATGATGGAAACTATCAAAACATTAACCCAGGGTGCTCCTTTATATGTTTTAGGACCTTTAGTAACTGATATTGCACCGGGATACGATCATATTACTGCCGCAATAGGTGGAACGCTCGCTGCTTACCATGGCGCAGATTTTCTCTGTTACGTTACCCCCAGTGAACATATAGGACTCCCTGATGCTGAACAGGTTAAAGTAGGGATTATTACTTCTAAAATAGCTGCTCATTCTGCAGATGTGGCTAAAGGTAATAAAAAAGCTATTGAACGTGACAGACAAATGTCAAAGGCAAGAGTAGAACTTGACTGGACAAAACAGTCTGAATTTGCAATAGACAAAGACGTTTTCGAAAAGATAAACAATGGTTCTCCTTGTACTATGTGCGGAGAGTATTGCAGTATGAAACTTGTTAAGCAGTATATGTAATTTTTAAAATGTTAAATAATATTTTCTATTGCCATTATAAAAAGCAAGCTAAATTGAAAGCTCATCCTGCTTAGTACTACAGTTGCAAAATTAAAATTATTACTTTAAAAAATTTTTTATTAGATATAAAATAAAATGAATTATTTACATAGAATATGAAGAGATCATTATGCGGTTATCCAGACAATCAACAATAATTATCGGAAGTGGTATAGCAGGTTTGTATGCTGCAATCAAGCTTTCACAAAATAATAATATTAAAAACAATAAAATACTTCTTGTTACAAAATCCAACCTGAGAGAGAGTAATTCCCGATATGCGCAGGGCGGGATTGTAGGAGTATTGCCGGAAAACACACATGATTCAATAGAACTTCATGTGCAGGATACTTTAAATGCCGGTGCCGGTCTCAGTGATCCTGAAATAACAGAATTTATTTCCAGAAACAGCGCAGAAGTAATTGCTGACCTTATTACCTGCGGAGTTGAGTTTGATAAAGATGGCAATAAAGGTTTGGCCATGACACTGGAAGGTGCTCACAGTGTCAGAAGAATTTTGCACTCCGGCGGGGATGCGACAGGTAGAAGCATAGAAATAGCACTTTCAAACTATGTTGAAAACTGCCCTAATATTCAAATTTATCAAAAAACTCAGGCTGTAGAACTTCTGATTGATTCAAAAGGAGTTTGTAGAGGTGTAATTGTCTTAAATACAGAAAATAATAAATATGAAACAATATTTGCTTCTGCTGTAATAATAGCTTCAGGTGGATCAGGACAGGTATACAGCAATACAACAAATCCAAAAATAGCAACAGGTGATGGTATTGCGCTTGCTTACAGAGCAGATGCTGTTATTCAGGATATGGAATTTATACAGTTTCACCCGACAGCCCTTACTTTAAAAGACAATGATACCAGATTTCTTATCTCTGAATCTGTAAGAGGTGAAGGGGCAAAGCTTATTAACAATAAAAATGAACAATTTACAAGCAAATACGATAAAAGAGGCGATCTTGCCCCAAGAGATGTTGTAACCAGGTCAATTTTCTTTGAAATGCATGAAACTAATGCAGATAGTGTCTATCTTGACACTTCTTCAATAGATAAAGAACTTCTTTTAAGAAGATTTCCAAACATAATTAAGTCATGCAAAGATAATGGAATAGATGTCCTCAACGAAAAAATTCCTGTTTCTCCCGCAGCACATTATTTGATGGGTGGAATAAAAATTGGAGTTAACGGTAAAACCTCAATTTCTGGTTTGTATGCAGTAGGGGAAGCAAGTTGTTCTTCCCTGCATGGTGCAAACAGGCTGGCAAGCAATTCACTGCTTGAATGTGTTGTTATTGCAAGAGAACTGGCAAATTATATAAACGATAATCCCAAAAGATCTTTTATATCTCAGGACCATACAATTCAAAATCTGATTGAGCATTACAGCAATAAACCGCCTCGTCCTGTAAAGGATTTACCTCTTTTAAAGACATTTTTAAAAGATACCATGTGGAAAAATGCCGGTATAATCAGGACAGAAAAAACATTAACCGAGGCTTTACAGGTAATTGACAAGTTAAAGAGCAAATTTAACAGAGAATACCTGTGTAACTGTATTGAAGAATATGAATTTAGAAATTTGCTTGTTATAAGTGAATTAATTGTTACTGCTGCCCTTTCAAGAGAAGAAAGTAGAGGGGCGCATTACAGAGAAGATTTTCCTGAAACAGCAACAGAAGCCAACCATAGTTACTTGAAGAAAGGAGAACTGTTAGTTGACAATGTACTCTCTATTGCGTAATCCTGAAGCAAAAAAATTAATTCTTCAGGCTCTTGAAGAAGATATTGGAACTGGAGACCTGACAACAAACAGTATAGTTAAACCTGGGCAGAAACTCACTGCAAAAATAAATTCAAGAGCAGAATGTATTGTTTCAGGTGTTGATATTTTAAAACAGGTATTTTATCTGCTTGATCCGGCGATAAAATTTGAAATATTTGTGAATGACGGAGAAATAGTCTCAAAAAAACACAACATTGCGGTAGTCAGTGGTAGAGCTGATGCAATTTTAACAGGAGAAAGAACTGCGCTTAATTTTATTCAGCGAATGAGTGCAATAGCGACATTGACATATAAATATCAGGAAGCCATCAAGCCTTACAAGGCAAAAGTAACTGATACAAGAAAAACTACTCCTAATTTCAGAATATTTGAAAAGTATTCAGTAAAAGTTGGAGGAGGATCTCCGCACAGGTTCGGCCTTTATGATGCAGTAATGATAAAAGATAATCATATACAGACCGCTGGAAGTTTGACAGAAGCTGTTAAACTGGTTAAGAAAAATATTTCTCATACAACCAAAATTGAAGTTGAGACAGACACTTTAGATCAGGTCAAAGAAGCTGCCAGTCTTGGAGTAGATATAATAATGCTTGATAATATGCCTATCAGTACAATAAAAGATGCTGTAAGGATTATAGATGGAAAAGCATTAGTTGAAGCCAGCGGCAATGTGACTATTGACACTATAAATGCTATTGCTTCAACGGGAGTAAATTATATTTCTACCAGTGCAATAACAGCAAGAGCAGGAATTGTCGATATTGGACTTGATGTATAGTTAAATAAGCAACAAATATCAAGGCAAACTGTATCAGAATGGCTAAAAAAATAATCGATCAGTTACAACTTGAACATTACTATAAATTTTTTTCAAATAGGCTCTTAATCTTAAGTTGCTGTAAGGTTTAATATCTGCTAGAATTTTAAACGATTAAGTCCTATTTATTGGAATATTAAATAAACATGAATGAAGAAATAAAAAAGAAATTACAGGATTTAGAAAATCAGATCAAAAAAGATCCTTCAAACAGCAAACTCAGGAGAGTCTATGCTGATACTCTTTTTGAGTGCGATTTCCTTGAAAAAGCTCTGGAACAATATAATTATCTTGGAAAACTTTTTACAGATGACCCTGCTTTGTATTTTAATACTGGAATAATTTATGAAAAATTAAAAGATTTGAGTACAGCAGAAAAAGTTTATAAAAAGGCTATAGAACTTTCTCCTGATGATCCGGATTTTCATTACAATTTGGCCTGTCTTTACGAACAAAAAAATCAGGTTTCCGATGCAGTAAATGAATATTTAAGGACTCTTGAACTTGACGAAAATGATCCAAATACCCACTTTAATCTGGCTTGCCTTTATAGAAAGCAAAACAGGTCTGAGGAAGCTGTCTGTCATCTGGAAACAACCATAAGCTTAAATTACGAGGATACTTATGCTCATTTTTATCTTGCTTATGAATACAAAAAGGCAGGTGATATAGAAAGAGCTCTTGAGGAATATAATATAGTAACAAGGCTTAATCCTGATTACAGCTGGGCTTATTACAATATAGCCTGCATACTTCATTCACAGGGAAAAACAAGTGAAGCTATAGAAAACCTGAAAAAAACCGTTGAACTTAATCCCAATGATATAGATGCATATAAGACACTTGCTGCCGTAACAATGTCAGTTAAAGATTATGATTCAGCACTTAATTTCCTTGAATATGCAGTTATGAAAAATCCCAATAACGGAGATATTCATTATAACATTGCACTTGTATATAAAGCATTAAACGAGTTTGAAGATGCCATTTTTCACCTGGGCAAGGCTATTTCTTTTCAAGAAACGCTGTGCATACCAAAAGCTCAGATTTTAACAGAAATAGAATCTATTAAAAAATTAAAAAACAAATAAACACTAAACAAGAAACAGCAAAAAAAATTCTTAGCCGTCGCCTTTGCGTCGCCGAAGAATTTTTTCCGCTGTTCTTAATTTAATCAATAAAGAGCTTATGCCAAACTCGCTCTTATTTATATGCCTATTATATTTTTTGCTGCCCAACTATGAACGTACAGTGTTACCGGAATTACATTATATAACAGAAAGAATAATATTAACCAGACCCCCATGTCTTCTATTAGAGGACCAAAATTAAGTCTATAAAAAGAAACTGGTTTTTCTTTTTCTTCACTCGAAACATTTCTGGATTCTTCTTCCTCATCTTCTGCATCTTCTTGTACATCCTGTGCTATATTCATATAAATATAGTAAATAGATGTTGTTGCGACAAAATTAAGCGAGAGAGACAACATTTCAAGTTTTGCACAAGGATTACGCAGATATAAATAAGAAAGCAAAAGGTCAGAAGTTAAAACTACCCAGGTAATAAGTACACGAGCCCAGCTACTAAACTTTATCATTTTAATCTCCTTAAAAAATCTTTTTATTATTGTATATAATATTTCAAAGAAATTAAAGACTTTAACTAATTTTTCTGTGTTAAAACCGGCAAAAATCTGCTTATGCCTTAAATGTCTACATATTAATATTCGTTAATGTTTAAGTAACAAACAAAAATTTCTTCGTCATAAATAAAAAGTCTAATTAAAAAAGGTAGAAATATGAAAAGAGGCATAAAACGAGCGGAATACGAAGAAATAACAATAATATAAATGAGAAAATATCACTCAAATCCAAGAGCAAGAGAAGGGGCACAGGCTGCACAGTTATACTTGCCCTGCAATTAGGTTTTACCCAACCTATATCTTATCTGATTGTTCTTTTAAAGCTGTTTTTAGTGATTCTGATGAATATTTGTCTGCGATTATCCAGCTTGTTATCTGTTCTTCTTTGATTTCCAGAGTTGCGGCTAATCTTGATATTACAGATTTTGATATGGATTTTTTGCCTGTTATTACGTCGTTCAGGCTGCCCTGACTGTAGTCAATTATTTTGCTCAAAGATGTTCTTGAAATATTTTTGCTGCTCAAAATTTCATCCAGTCTGGTTGTCAAAATTAATTTATCGTCATGCTTTCCTTTTTGGGTTTGTACTGCCAATTCTATAGTTTCTTTTGGGTACTTATCTGCAATAATCCAGCCAATAAATTCTGATTCTTTAACTTTTATGATAGGTAATAGTTTTTCTATA
>Ga0209639_1000354_pt1 | contig 68907 bp, 51 predicted proteins | sample EPASupsiteHSE605_FD_187268 | JGI IMG/M metagenome (GOLD analysis project Ga0209639, IMG submission 187268) | Bioremediated contaminated groundwater from EPA Superfund site, New Mexico - Sample HSE6-05 (SPAdes) (version 2) | ecosystem: Environmental > Aquatic > Deep subsurface > Groundwater >... | reverse complement strand
AGAATCCAAGCTTCTGTTTGGTTTCTCTTCCATCATTATGTCGCATTTTTGCTCATTCTAATCAGACTTTCTCTTTATCTTCTTTAGAACAATTCTTGATTGGATGTATGAAACATCATGGAACTGGTGCTAAAATCATTCTTAATAATATCAAATATCAAAAGCCTTCAGATCTCTCTGAACTGAACAGATTTCTTCATATCATGTCTATTGAGAACACAGATGATATATATGATATCAATAATCATGTTCTATCATCATTTCAAAGAGAATTTGAATCCATAAGAGTTGAAAACAAGCAACTATCTGAGAGCATTCAACAAATCGTTTCTGAAATGAATACTAGACTAGAGAACCAACATAAAGTGATAAAAAGAATGGAATTAGAGATCAATTCTGCTAAAACGACAATAGGAGAGCAGAATATTAAGATTCTAGAAAATGAATCCACTATTGCCGAGAAAAACAGGTTTATAAAAGCTAATGAAGCAACAATCAACGAGAAAAACAATATAATTCAAGCCAAAGATGATCAATTAGCCCAAATTAAGAAAGCTAATGAAAGACCAGAGTTTCCATTTAAGTCAGATCTTTTTTCAGGTATCTTTGATGGATTATCTAAGAAACTTGGTAGGAATTTGGCTGATTCTAGTGATGTTGATGTAACAGCATCTAGTGATCAAGGTAATTCATGGGTTCCTAAAAATGTTTTGAAGAATGATGATAGTTACTGGGAAAGCCAAAATCTCCCCAATTCATGGATTCAGTTTGATTTCAAACAAAGAAAGGTATCTATTACATCCTACTCCTTCTATGTATATAATAAAATCAAGTCATGGAAAGTTGAGGGATCAACAGATGGATCAACATTCGAAATCATTGATAACAAAGTAGATACTACTGATTTCCAGAACAGTAATCGTAAGTTTAATGATCCTAGTGCTCAAAAGAACTTTCCAGTTCAACCTAATAACAAGTATTACAGGTACATAAGAATCACTTCGACTGGGAAGAGATGGGTCGAAAATGATTATTTCAATTTGTACCGAGTCGAATTCTTTGGATTTTGTTCTAACTTTTAAATAAATAGGGACTATTACTAATACATTCTATCTGTGGGGCAGCGCATTTGATTTTTTCATCATTTTTGTGTGCTTGAGAGTATTGTTATGTCTAGCATTTATATTGATCATCAAACAGAGAAACAGCTCAAAGTCAAGGAATTATTATCCAACATTAAGAAAATCGACATTAAATACGCACCTAAAGAAGAAGCTCCAACAGGCCCAAATACAGATCCCCTTCCAACTCTTCCAGAAATGACAATTACTAAGAAAAAAGGAGCATTGAGTTTACCAGAAATATCTCAAAAGGATCCTAATTCTCGGGAGTTGGATGATATTGAAGGTAATCACATTTCGAGGGTATCAATTGCTTGCTTTTTCCGTAGGGATATGATTTACCAATCATTCATGTTTTATATGCATTTTTCACTTATCATTTTTTATATTATTTCGGTGATTATTGGGTTTAGTGGATTATTGACACCCACCGAAGAATCATTACTCACACTTGGTGCCATATCATCAGATATAATTAATACAAAAGGAGAATATTGGAGGCTTTTGACTCAGAACTTTCTCCATTCTAATTTGATTCATTTATTCTTCACTCTCTTTTCGGCATCTACCATTAGTATGTTCCATGAGTATACAAATGGACGAAGTAAGTGTATGCTCATATATATTGGCTCCTCTTTGCTGAGTTGTTTTTATTCAGCGAACATGCCTCATACAACTGTATCAGGTTCCTTAGGGGTATATGGAATTTACAGCTCTCTCATTGTTAATTATTTGTATAATGACCAGCTTTTTTCAACAAAATCCCTCATCCTTCTATCAATCCTCCCCATATTTGGATTGTTACTTTCACAAATTTCTATATTGGCTCATATTGCATCCTTCCTTTTTGGTGGTCTCTTAACCTTACTATTCATTCTTGATGATGTACCTCGTCTTTGGAAATGGTTTGCGGGTGTATCTATCATTGTTCTATTCCTAGTGCCCTTTTTTTGAAGTAAAGTTGTTTACATTGTAAAATAAAAAATGAGTTTGAAAAATGTGATAAAGGAAAAGCGAAATGAGTCTTTTAAAGATGTTATGAAAGAAATTAATGATCCAATAAAGATATTTGAGTCTCCCTCTACTTTTGATTATTCTCAATCGCCAAAAATTGTATTTGGATTTTTTGGTGGATATTTTTTAGCTCAGAAACTAGGAAACAATGAATATTATCAAATGTATTCGAATTCTGGAAATAAAATTGGGGATTTGATAAATCTAGGCCCAAGTAACCAAATTGATACTTTAGCTATTACGACAAAATCATCTATTTGCGTTTTAAGGAAGAATTGTAATTTGCTTCTAATGCAACCTGATGGAAAACCTATTCAAAAATTCGAAAACTCATTACAGAATTTTGTGAGATGCGCATCTGTATCAATATCTGCACTTGTATATGTTAATTCCAAAAATCTTATTTTTTTGTTTGACTACGAGAAGGCAGATGTAACCAAAATTATCCAAATTGAAGAAAAAATCAATATGAAATTTGTATCCATGTTTGATGAATCCAAAGAGCTATTCTTTTTAGTGTCTGATCAAAATGATTTATTTTTGAAGCGACCAAACGGAACAATTCACTTGCATGCATTTAAAGAGAATATTTTGAACCTTTTTGTTCCGAATAAAGGGAATATAATAGCTGTGTTATCAGAGACCACAATTTCTTTTGTTCAAGCTGAATCTGCAAGTTCAAATGTAATTAAAGATGAAATGCAGGTGCCTAATGGAGCTTCATCATTTGCATGGGCTGGGAGTAATGTTTTTGTCATTGCTTGCCCCGGAAATACAAAAGGTTCTCTTTTCGTTTATAGGGATTTTACACACATAGTTTCATATGAATTTGAGGGTTTGATTCAAGTATTCCAGGATTGTGATTGTGCTCGGGTACTCACATCAAATTCTGTATATATCATTAGAGCTGATGATCCAAACATTTCTCGTTTAAATGATGATCCAATGTGTAGCGAAATCGAGCAATCATATCAACTCTTTTGTCAGAAAAGTATTGATTGTTATGATAAAATCCAGAGTCATATAAAAAATCTTCAACCAGTATATAATACATTGATTGAAGCAGCAAAATCATGCGTTTTGTCAACTAACCAAGAGTATTTGTTAAGCATTGCTAGCTATATTAGGGATTTTTTGTCCTTAATGTATGGTGAAGAATTTGCCAACGTATTGAATCAGATTAGACTCCAGAATTCATTGATATCTCATGCAGTAGGCTATTGTTTAACACCTTATATGATGCAAGAATGTGAATCTTTTTTGTTAGATCGGCTCTTAAATTGCAAACAGTATGATATATCTTATGCCCTTTCAGCATATTTTGGTTTTTCGACATTAGAAATTAGTCAAAGATGGGCGATGGATGATATGTTTAAAAACAAAGAAAAGAATATTGATTTGATTCTTAACAAACTCTCACTTTTCAAAGATGTTGACTATTTGAAGCTTGCTCAATATGCATCCAGCATTGCTTTGAGGAAAGAGTGTGTTTTTAAGATATGCTCATTTATACAAAGGCCCAAAGACAAAATCCTTTTCTTGAATAAGTATGATGCTAATGAAGCCAGGAATTATGCATTAAACAGTCATGATGGATCAGCAATGATATCATATTTTCTTCAGTGCAATATGGAAAATCGAGTCAGCCTTTTAAAGGAGTCCAAGGTATTATCATACCAGTTCTTCTCTTTTTACCGAAACTATTTATGGGAAGATACAAAAATTCCTCATGAAGATAGCAGTAATTATAAGTTTTCGAATCTATTAACACAGTTAAAAATCGATCCTTCTAATCAAGCAGAAATTGTTTTCACAAACTCAACAGCATTTTTTGAGTTTGGTAGATCAAACTCTGATATTGATTACTCAACAACCACTTATTTTTCTAATAAATCGACATGGTCCACAGTATTAAGCGCACAAAGATCTCTTAATGAAATAATTTCTCTGAATGATAATCTTTTCGATAAAGGACCAACAATATCACCTCGCCAAGCCCTTGAGAGAGCTTATATATTAGGGGAACAATCATTGGTTGAAAGGATTAATCAAAGATTTAGTTTTAGCAAAAGAACACAGGAACTGATCCAAATTAAGGCCTATTGTAAGAATGGAATGTGGAGGGAATTAGATGAAATGGCAAGAGAAGAGCCTCAGTGTGGATGGGAATATGTAGCTTTAGAATGCGCTGAATCTGGAAAATGGGACAAAACAAAACAATATATTCTTTTAGGACAAAATAATGCATTTAAATTGGAGATATGCGAAAGGTTTTTATTATGGAATGAAGCAAAAATTATCGCATTATCAATGAAAAGAGATGACTTAGTACAAAAATATGATAGTTATTTGAAAAAATCAATTTAGTGATATCCATAAAATTTAGTGGCCATAATTTTCAATTTCTTGTATTAATGCTCCGTTACATTGAGGAGAATAATACTTCACAGCTTGTTCTGGGTAACACCCATTTATTATATCGACATATTCTTTAATCTTGGTGCCTACTGAAGTTTGAACTCTCTGAACTGCAGCAAACCCACCAGATTGAATGAATGGAACTCGCATCTTCAAATTCTTCGGTATCAATTTGGAAATCTGTTCAAGAACATACTCTAAGATTGTTTGTGGTGCTTTGTCAATCAAACACTGAAGTGCTTCAATATTGGTACATTTTTGTATTATTAAATACATTGCTTTTTCTGTCTTTTGCTTGAGATCAATGGATGACTCTGTCTTATTATGCTCTTCAAGAAGCAAACTCAAAACTTGAAGATTAGATAGATTTGATGATGTGTCGCTGGTATGCTTGCCCAACTGTCCGAGTGCCCAAGCAGCAGCAGATTTAGTTTGGTCGGATTTAGATTGTACAAAAACATTCAATACAACTTCTGGAGCACCACATTGTATTAAAACTGAAGATAAAGCTTGGGAAAATGAGGCGATATACCCAATTGACATAACCCCAAATAGTGGTTCGTTATTCTGATCTGGTTTAAGGAATTGAACGAGAGCCGCTCCTCCTCCTTCAGTAACAACTCTCTGAGACAATTCTTGGGTGTGTTTAACTACTTCTCTGATTAATCCAGCTGCATTCTTTCGAACAACTTGATCTTTATCCTTGAAGCATAATAGGACAGCAGGGAATATTCCAGAGTTTACAACTAATTCTGCACTTTGAACTGAATGCTTTGCAATATGAGAGAGTGTGAGGGCAGTTGCTTGCCTCAACTTTGAATCAGGATCGTTGAGATATGGGGATATAATAGTGATTGCATTTTCATCAATTAAAGCCTGTGCCATATCTGAACTATGTTTCGCAATATCTCCAAGGGCTGTTATGGCAATCTTTTTAAGAGATGGCTCTGAGTCTTGGCATGCCGTAATTAAAAGAGGAGCAGCTTGTGCATCAAGAACAGCTTTCGCTAGATCAGGAGCATGCATAGCAATGCTTCCTAAAGCTGCACCAGCAGATTCGCGCACTTTAACATCATATGATTGAAGACAACTGACAAGTGGTTCCAAAGCATCATGATTCACCACCATTTCAGCTAATTCCGATGAATGCTTGGAAATAGTTCTAAGAACAAAACATGAATGCTTCTGATAGCATAGATCTTCTGATGACAAACCATTCACAATATCCGGTAATATCCCAATTGATACAATCCGCTCCGCTACTGCTTGATCATAGTTAGCAAGTCTTCCAATCGCCAAAGCCGCACTTTGCTGAACAGAAGAAACATTATCAAGAAGCAAAAAACGCAGTACACTTAATACATTTAAATCAAGAAGATGTTTGATATTTTCCGCTCTACTAGCAGACTCGGCAATCATTCGAACAAAGTTCTTCCTGGATGATTCGAAAGAAGAAAACTCTTTTTCGAGTTGGCGAAACATTCAAAAATGAAAAACGTATTTTGGTAATTTTTTACCCTTATAAACTAAAGAATAATTTTTAACAAAATATAATTGGAAGATTTCATTAAAACAGACACTGCAATAATAACAATGCACAATATTTTTGGGATAAGTTTGGCAATGGAAGTGTTTGCTACATGTTTTATCACATTTTTCTCAAGGTTTGGAATGTGCGATTTTTTGATCCTGCTGCTTATTAGGTTGGACAATGAAGGATCAATATGGAATGATTCATTGATTCGAAATTGTATACCTAATCTCTCTTTGGATATTTTAGCAAATATTTTATGATATGTCATTGGAATATCATCGATTTCTCCTGATCCTTTTACTGGAATTAGAAAGGAGAATATTCGAGGATCGTTCATTTTGTGGATTTCTTTAAATGATTTATCGATAAATGGGGCAACCTGAATGTATGTGTATGTTGGAAGAGTACAAATCCGAACTCCAAAATATTCTTCAAAGAGACCATTAATGTATGGCCCAATGTCGCCGTTCATATTCATCATCAGTCTTTGATTACGAATGTTGGGCGTTTCTACCCAATCACATAATTTATCAATTAAATGAACAAAATCATAATGATTCGGATGAAACAAAAGAAAATTGTGATTATGAACAGGACCGAACTGTGATATACTCCATAGGCTGAAATCAAGAGGAGAGGAAGGTGTTGGGAAAGAAAAAAATGATCCCAAATCTTTAATAACAATAGAATTCTTCCCCAAATATAGTATTTTCTTGTAGCCAGATATATTAAACATATTAATCCTGAACCATTTGTATATATCATCATTATTTCCCATTGGTCTTTGGCAATCAAATTGAATTGGCGCCTTCCGGATAATCACGCTCCAAACTTGATGAATTAATCCTAAATTTTTGCTTGGAATTGAAAAATCTGTCGGAATTAACAAAACACGATCATACTGAGGTGAAACAAGTTTCAAATTCATTCCCAAAATGAGAAGGTCATGCAATATGGAATAATTCTCATCATCAATAGCATAATCTGTCAAATAACAATATTCTGTCCGCATTGGTTCTCCAAAATCACGACTCCGAACCCGAAAAAAAACAAGAACAAGAATATTAACAAGAATCAAAACAATTTATTTAATCGTTAAAAATCTTCTCCAATAGAACGTAGGGTTTCATTAATCTGTGTGAGGAGATTCTTGTCTATTAAGAAAAGGCACTTTGAAGCCCAAGGTTTTTTGATAAAGTATATTTGTTCAGCAATAGCTCGGTATTTAACCATGTTGATCACTTCTTTTCCGGAATGTGGTACCATTATTTTTTTGCTATTTCCATCATTTATGAAGGTCAAGTTTGTTAGGTATGGTCCAATATAGGGAATTGTAATTCCTATATCAGAACTATCCAGTGCATTCTGGTAGTTTTTAAACTTTTTTGAGGGTGATGTTATATTACTTACCATTTTTGCCAAATTAGAAAAATGGTTATTTTCATTAATATATGAGGATACTAGATTTGAAACAGATGGGTGATTGGTAGCACCATCAATTATGAAAACAAGCAAATAATTTTTGGTTTCAAATGCACATTGCAAGATTTCCAAACATTTTTTGGTATAAGCCATATCATGGAGGATTGACATTCGAAAAAATGCAGACATCTGATTAAAAAACTGGGCATGCTTCACAATATTTGGGGCATATTCAAGTTTTTTTGGGCTGTTCCATTTGCATGCCATAAGCTCTTTAACAGTAATTGTCTCCAATAGTTGAACTGATATATATGCAATATGTTGCACAACTTGAAGAGGTGAACAATTCAAAATAATATCTGGGTAATCCTTATTTGAATTAATAAAGAAAGTATTGTTATTTGAACTAATATGACTATTTTCAAACCATTCATTTTCAATTTGAGTCAGCAAGTTTAATCGAGCCTTTTTGAATTCTTGATCAGAGTTAGACAAAGTCATTCCTTCTGTAATCGCTAAATTGTATGTATGTTTTTCCACATCGTTATCTTTCATGGCTATCACATATGAATGAATGAATAGGGGATCGTCATTTAAGTTATGAAACATATAATAAGAAAGAGATGATAATGATCCTCCAGAAATGCTTCTAGAATCCTGACCATCAAAAAACATTTCTGGATCATTATATATAAAACTATTATCTATCAAATCAGTAGGCTGTTCATCACAAGTACTATCTCGTGGTGGATCAACGAAAACACTTAGATATTGATTAATAAAATCATCATCAGGTAATGAAATCAAATGATCTAATTGAAGCTTACTATTTTTATCACAACCTTGTCTATTATTCTCTATTGATGATGGATCAGAAATGCTCAAATCATTGATTTTTTGGCTTAAAGACTCAATTTCTAAATCAATATTATTAATTTCTTCATTAATCTCTTCGGATTTTAATTTCTCATCAGATAGAAAATCATAACCTGCGATTCTGTTAATAAATTCGGACTGCTTTGATTCTAGAAATGTCTTAATAGTATCATTAACAATTGTATTCACTGGAATTCCGTTGGATTTAGAGTGAGTTTTTAACAACTTTCTTAAATCATTAGAGCAAATCTCAAGATCATGAATGGAATTCTGGTATTTTCGATGTAAATCATTAAACTCTAAATTCTCCTTTTTCTCATTTTCTAATAGTTTTCTCCTAATGTTCCTTCTTTCTTTTTTTAAAATTTCATAGTCCTTTTCAGTTCTTTCATATGAACTCTCAAGATCATCTCTAATCATATCAAAAAAACCGCAAATTCTTTCACTTGGGTATTCTCCCCAATCCCTCCCATTTTTCATCATCTCAAGATAATTTTTTAGAATCTTTTCACCAATATCATTTAACAGAGATTCATTGAGCATTTGACTCAAAATTCAGAATATTGAATCAAAAATGATGATTTCTCAGAAAAACTTAATATTGTTGTAATAACAACAATTTCTCCTTAACACTCTGGTATGATGGTGATGTGTATTGTTTAGATATGCTATTGATCATAGATGCAAAAATATTAACATTTTCCATATTCATTATCTCATTTTTTAATGATCTACACATTGTATAATCCCAATATGTGAACAATGTATTGTTAAAGTGCTGGTCTATGCATGAAAAATAGTTGTCCAATATATGAATTAAACTTCTGTCTTTGGTTAGTTCAACTAAATCATTTATATGAATTAAATATCCCGCCGATTCCACTAAATTTATACCATTAGAGAAAAAAAAGCCTAATGGTTGGTTAAGATCGATATTAAAAAATGGGTAATGAAAAGAACTCAAAAATGAAGCCTTGATTATATTCTTGAATCTAATAATAGCTTGGATTAGAATCTTTTCTTTGGTCAAATGATACTCACTAATCAGGTTTGGAATCAATTTTGTCGATATTTCATAAATACTGGCCTTTTCTCCTGTTATTTCTAATAATGACTGAACAATTTGGTTGTATTCTTTGTCCAAATGATTTTTTCTATATTCTTTTAAATTCCCTACTGATTTCAACAGTAAACTGCTGCTATTCACACATGAATCCAAATCAGATCTATAATAATCACTTGTATTACATAAATCCAAATCAATTTCCAAATTTTTCGATAAAATTGGACTATTATTGGATATAATTGGAATATTTATCATGATTAATATGGATACAACTGATAATATCAGTATTTCCGAAATAAATATTAATGGAACAATCTTTCGAACAACATATGCCATTATAATCTCAAAATTACCTATTTTACTCGGCTTTTCTTTCAACTCCTGGATAGAGATTTGCCCATGGACATTCCATTTCATGGTAATCTTCAAAGATCTCTTCATTGGGATAAATATCTCTCAAAGCAATAGATTCCAAAGGACTTTCATCAGATCCACCACAGTTTGGATTATCAGAATGATTGACATGCCTGCTATTATCCAAATCCAAAATTAAACAATCCAAATTGGCAGAATAGTAAGAGTAAGTAATCATGGACTGAATAAACTCATCAATGAGTTTCGTATGGTATGATTGATTCAATACCTCCCACTGAGCTCTCGAAAGCAAAAGAACATCGTTCTTGGTCGCATGCCACCATTTGGTTCCCTTGGGTATAAACTTCTTAGCAAACACACCCATGCCTTCAATAGGGCTCTCTTTGACCTCTACATACTCATTGATTGGGTTGGCCTGTGAGAAATACTGCATTTAAAATATAACGTTGCCATCTTCAATTTCTTAAAATGAATTCTCTTCCTGACTTCAACCCCATCGATGAGTACACAGAAGTAAGAGAGAGTCCTGTTTCTGGTCATGGTTGTTTTGCAAAGAAATTCATTCCGGAGGGAACAGTTTGGTGGAATGCATCCATGAATGAGCGATTAGTTGTTAAAAAAGAACAATGGGAAGTCTTCAAGAGTTCATTTCGGACTGATAAAATGAAAGGATTTGTTGATGCTCTATGTTCTTTTGGATATTATTCAAAAGAAGAAGATTCAATTGTTCTTGTTCTTGATAATGGAAGGCATGTAAATCATTCGGAAACACCAAACTCGATGATAACACATGAATGCTCTTTTGCATCTGTTGCATTGAGAGATATCAATGTTGGTGAAGAGATTTTCGAAAAGTATCAAGATTACTATATTCCATGGTGCCCTGAAGCTAATTATATAGAATAAATAGTTAATTTGATGGTTTAACATCTTCGTAAAGGGTTGCCCATGGACATCGGTAACCATCATAGTCCTCAGTTATTTCTTCTCCAGGAAGAATATCTCTGACAGTATAGCAGGCAAATGGAGTTTCAGGTGTTCCTCCTGAGTTTGGATTTTTCGAGTGATTAACATGCCTACTGTTATCAAGGGAAAAAACAAGGGAATCCAATCTTATGGAATAATATGAATACATCTCAACACATTTGACATAATCTTTCACTGTTTCAGTTTGATAAGAGCTTTTAATAGCATTCCATTGTTCTTTGTTGTAAGTAATGAACTCATTAATTGTTGCATGCCACCATTTGGTCCCTTTGGGAATAAACTGTTTGGCAAAAACACCCATCCCTGCCAAATCACTTGATCTTACTTCCACATAATCATCAATTGGATTTCTTTCTGATGTCAGACTTACCAAATTCAGCATGAAAGTGATATGATGTTAATGGTTTCAATTTGAGAGTAAACATATCGTTTTTTCTCGCAAATTTGAAAAAAGTACTTTGAGCGGAAAGAAATCGGCTCATTCAATAAGCAATGATGGCAACGGTATTTTAATGTTTTCGGAGGAGAACCCCATTTCCCAGTATTGCAATGTTCGGCCCAGTCCAATAAATGGTGTTGGAGTGTTTGCGAAGTGCCATATTCCTAAGGATACTGTGTGGTGGCATGCTCGAAAGGAGGATGTGATTATGATATGTAAAGAACAGTGGGAAATCATTAAGGCTTCATATAAAACCGAAAATATGGTTAAATTCTTGGAAGGAGTTGAAATGTATACATATTCGTCTCCTGAATTAGACTGCCTGGTAATGCCATTAGATAATTCTCGTTATATCAATCATTCTCCATCACCTAATTCAAAATTGAGGGAAGGAAACCCCTTTAGCTCAATCAGCACCAGGGATATTGAAATTGGGGAAGAAATTGTAGAAGATTATAACCAATATGTGTGTCCATGGTGCTCATGGGAAGAATTATATGGAAAAAAGTTTAATCCATTCTAAAAATATACATTTATATGTTTGCTTGTCAGCACTAGGTAGATTTGTTTTACATTCAATGAAATGAAACAGATTAGCATTGTATTCATATGTGATTTTTAAAAAAGTATGTTGTTAAGTATCATATTGATTCTATCTTAATAAAATCAAGTAAATGAAAGAGTAAATAGATGCTGGAGCTCCTCAAAAACAAACAATAATGAATCTGAAATATGATGTACTTCAAAACATGGTTTGTTACTTGGATTTGCGTTTTTTTAAAGTTAAAATCATCAAAATGGGTATAAACCATCAAAACAGGTAAAAAGAAGACAATACTAAAATGGAATGTAATCTTATTATTTCTTGAAAAAATAAGTAAATTCTTGATAAAAATACAAAAGGATCAAAATATGATCTGCTTTTATATGAAATTTGGATGGTTAGGTGAACAAACAATTCAATTCAAGTTTAATTGTACCATTATGGACAATCAACGCCAATATCGAGTTAATTTAGGAAAAAACATATTTATGCTCGTTCTTACCCGTTGGAAAACAAAATAATTTTGCATATATGGAAATTGCAGTTTTACGAGAGATAAATAGGATAAAATACAGAGAAAGGTATCAAAACAAGACTGATATTTGATATAACCGTGTATCTTAAAAAATATTGTATTTAATGTCTATTCATATGGAAAATAGGTCATACATGAGAAATACAAACATTTAAGATATTTTTGAATGCATTGTTTCGAAATATACTAGATTTCCTGGACACAGCAATAAAAAGCAACGAATTTGTAATTGACCTTTTTACTTGGCTATGCTGGTTTATGTGTTGATTCTATATTAATTACTGCACCATCATCTAGAGTTAAAGTGCTAGATGTATTCCATTTAATCTGACCAACAACAATATCATAAGTTGGAGGTAATAAGTTAGGAATTTTTGATGAAAGAAGCTTATTGAACTCAGCGTGGGTGAAAATATTCTTATTTGACTCTATAATTTCGGTTTCATTTCCACTACAAATCTCAAAAAGGTAGGTCGCCATAAAAAAATGTCACTTTATTTTGGCCCAGAGACTAGAATTTGTCTAGATTAGACATTTATAGAAATTTGTTTGGTATAGTGATTATAGTGTTCCAAAAAGGAAGTTGTTCCAAGTGTTAACCATAAACAAGTGATATACTAATGCATTATTTCATTCCCTCCAGTATAATGGTTGTTTAATTCAACTCTTTTGAATAGAAATAATATATTGTATTCATTAGATTTTTCCCAAATCAGGCAATGAATAAGATTTAGGGAAATATGAGTATTATTATGTATAGTTTTGGGATCTCATCATTAGTAAAAACTCACTTACTTGACTCTAAAAAAACAATCTTGAAAATGTTGGTTTCATTTTTAATCTTATATCACATAGTGTTAAGTTGGTACCAATAAATTAAGATCACAATTTCAAAGAGCAAAACATTTTTTATGTAGAAATAATTGAAATAATAACTCAACCTTTACTTTTTGGACCAGACACTCTCACGATTTCCAAATGACATTTTTCCAACATTGTTGAAACCCATTCCAGGTAGAATAGGAGCTTGGTTAGTGAATGAGGACTCGGGGGGGAAATCAATGGGATTAGGTTTTGATGGTTCTGATGGGCTAGTTAGGGACTGAGGAGGTGGTACTACTTGTGGTTGTGGTGCTGGTGAAATTGGCGACTGTGGTGCAGGTGCGGGTTTGGGGATGGGTTTCTTGGTCCAAACGGAATCATTCTTTTGGCCAAATCCACCGACTTTCGATGGAGTTTGTGATGTTGATACTTCTTGATTTTCCTTTGTTTCAGGCGCCTCTTTAGTTTGATTAGTGGGTGAATTGGGCTTGAGTACATTAGCTTTTTGTGCAAAAGATAAGCTTCCAAAAGCGGATACTTGAGGTGCTTGGTTAGTGAATGAGGATTCGGGGGGGAAATCAATGGGATTAGGTTTTGATGGTTCTGATGGGCTAGTTAGGGACTGAGGAGGTGGTACTACTTGTGGTTGTGGTGCTGGTGAAATTGGCGACTGTGGTGCAGGTGCGGGTTTGGGGATGGGTTTCTTGGTCCAAACGGAATCATTCTTTTGGCCAAATCCACCGACTTTCGATGGAGTTTGTGATGTTGATACTTCGGGATTTTTTGGTGTTTCATGTGAATCCTTCGGCTGTGTATGTTCTTCTTTAGTGATGGAATGATTTAATAATTGAGATTGGGATGATTCGCCCAAAGCAGACTCCGGTTTATCGATGTATGAGGAATCAGGAGGGGATTGAATTGGTTCTGGTTTTGTAATGGGAGGTAAATTTTGTTCGACTTCTTTCGGTTTTTGATCAATTATTTGTTTGATCTCTTTGGGTTTTTCCTCAATAATGGGCTTCATTTTTTCATCTGATTGTATTGAATTATTTTTATCGGATCTTTCTGGACTGGATAATACTCTAATGGTATTCACATCGATCTTTTTCTCAGCAACATTTGATTCTGTGAAAACTTTATTCTCAATTTTGTCATTTAGGATATGTGCTTTATTTGAAGGAACATATTCTTCTTTGTTCTTTAGAAGTAATTGTGGTTCTTTTACAATTGGCGGTTCTTCGATTAAATCTGGCTTTGTTGTTTTGGTGATATTATTCTCTTTGATTTTTATGGGAATAGTCTTCGGAGATTTTATTTCATTTGCGTTAGTAGTTTTCTCTGATTGAATCAATTTAGAATGAATCGCAGAAACATCAATCATCTTCAGAGATTGATTGGTCTTTTTTGAACAATTATTGAATAGACAGCATATTCTATAGTTAATATTATTTAGCTTTGAAGGTGATGGAAGTTCAATAACCTTTTTATGAAGTGTGTCAACCTTTTTTTTAATACTGTCAAAACCAATAACTGACTTACTATTCTGAATGTTCTCCCTTGGTCTCGAAGCAATGTTAAAGTAGTTTTGTGCTTCATTAAGAATAGATGATAGCATTTCACATGATTTTGTCATTGATTGAGAAGCCGAGTCATCAATATCAGTAAATGAAGTAAAAACCTTGTCTATGGATTCAAGAGTGGGACTGTGCCTTGGTAGTGCAGATATTCTCTGAGTGCATTGAGAAAAACAGGATATAATGGATTGAATAACAGAAACAGAATCATGATTATTATCAGAAATCTTTCCATCTTCAATGATCTCTTCGACGGTAGGGTTCAATTTAATGTTTGTGCTTTCGGTATTGGCCGGTTTTAATTCACTTTTATTATCGGATATGACTTCGACTCTTGGAAAATCTACTAATTTTTCAGTTTTGCTCTCAGTATTCAATTCAGTATTATCACAAGATTCAGAAATTATACTTAAATTCCTAACACCGTCCTTCTTTTCTTCAATACCACCCAATATGTTTGTAGTTAATGATGTAGGTGGTAGACTACCATTATCAAGAGATGACAGATTTTCACTAATTATTGATTCATCTTTTTTCTCTTCAAGATTAACTGGGGATTTGGCAGTAAATGATGATGTTGGAGGAGCACCACCTGTTTTTAATCCACCTCCAAATAGTGATTTCTTCTCTTGATTTGAAGGATCTTCTTTCTTCTCTTCAGGATTAACTGGGGCTTTGGCAGTAAATGATGATGTTGGAGGAGCACCACCTGATTTAAATCCACCTCCAAATAATGGTTTCTTCTCTTGATTTGAAGGATCATCTTTCTTCTCTTCAGGATTAACTGGGGCTTTGGCAGTAAATGATGATGTTGGAGGAGCACCACCTAATTTTAATCCACCTCCAAATAGTGGTTTCTTCTCTTGATTTGAAGGATCTTCTTTCTTCTCTTCAGGATTAACTGGGGCTTTGGCAGTAAATGATGATGTTGGAGGAGCACCACCTAATTTTAATCCACCTCCAAATAGTGATTTCTTCTCTTGATTTGAAGGATCTTCTTTCTTCTCTTCGGGATTAGCAGGGGCTTTGGCAGTAAATGATGATGTTGGAGGAGCGCCACCTGTTTTTAATCCACCTCCAAATAGTGGTTTCTTCTCTTGATTTGAAGGATCTTCTTTCTTCTCTTCGGGATTAGCAGGGGCTTTGGCAGTAAATGATGATGTTGGAGGAGCACCACCTGATTTAAATCCACCTCCAAATAGTGGTTTCTTCTCTTGATTTGAAGGATCTTCTTTCTTCTCTTCAGGATTAACTGGGGCTTTGGCAGTAAATGATGATGTTGGAGGAGCACCACCTGTTTTTAATCCACCTCCAAATAGTGATTTCTTCTCTTGATTTGAAGGATCTTCTTTCTTCTCTTCAGGATTAACTGGGGCTTTGGCAGTAAATGATGATGTTGGAGGAGCGCCACCTGATTTAAATCCACCTCCAAATAATGGTTTCTTCTCTTGATTTGAAGGATCTTCTTTCTTCTCTTCGGGATTAGCAGGGGCTTTGGCAGTAAATGATGATGTTGGAGGAGCACCAGTAAATTTAAATCCACCTCCAAATAGTGGTTTCTTCTCTTGATTTGAAGGATCATCTTTCTTTTCGCCAGAATTAACAGGACTTTTCCCAAAAGAAAACTTATTATTCATGACCAAAATAAATTATGTAAACTTTTACATGAAATCATCAGAATCTTCTCCTTTTGTTGAAGCTTTTGGCACATCCAACAGCATCATATTTCCTTTCATTGGTTTTGGCACATCCGGGAACTCATCATCTGAATTAGATGATTTGTTTTTTTTGACCTTTATTTTTTTAAAATTATGAATGATGTCATCTAGCTCTTTTTCCATTTCTGGGATCGATTTTTCGATTTTGGATCTATCTAGAAGCTTTATAAGCATTGGATTATTCTTAACTGCTCGATTATAAAAAATTTTGGCATCATGAGTGAAAGATACAGTTCCAACATTCATTGATTTGTTCTTGGATAAGTTAGTGCATTCAGTGTATATTATATCAACAGCAGGCCTTTTCACCCCTTCAATGGAGCCATTTTTAACGATTTGTGAACAAAGATCAATGTACTTTTTAGGAATTTCATTTTGCCCCGGATTTAACCGAATATATGCATGTGGACTAGAAAAATTATCAACGTGAAACCAGTATACCGATGTTCCTGTTTCACTCATGTATCGCTGAGAGTACTTTATTAAATCGTCGTTTTCGAATTTATCAACGCCAACAAACAAAAGAACACCATCTATTTCATACAATAAGACCATAATAAGAATTTGCCCTTCAAGGGGAATTCATCAATGTCGATAGGCACCAAGAGACAGATAGCGGCCAAGAGAGAGGAGCTTAGACAGCTGAATGAAGAGATAGAAAAGGCGCAAGTTTTATGCTATCGTATTTCGAATCAGTCTGTTCAGTATCACTCAACCAACGGATTGACTTTGGATGAAATGCAGAATGAAGAAAGGAACATTTTGAAATCGCTTGGTTATAAAGAGGGCCAAACGAATGATATTATTCAACTTTTTCGAATGAAAGTTAAAACAAGACAAAAACAAGAGATTGAGTATGCAGAAGAATATAAAAGATTGAGACAAGAAATTGAGGAAATTAAGTCTAAAACTGAAAAAATAACGATCCCTGAAGCCAAAATAGTTCAACAAGATGATATTCCAATAATAACGGATATTGATAATTCTCAATATTTCGAGTTTTTGAAATCAATGCGGAAAAATATTAGCTTGATGAAAATTGATTTTAATCAATATAGACTTACTCTACAAAAGAAGCTGGATGATGTGAAAAGGGTTGCATTCTTTGAAATGCAACAAATAATATTAAAAGCTAAGTCCGAAAGCAAGAATAATGAGAGTGAGATTCAAAATCTTCAAAAGGAAAATGAAGAGTATAGCCAAAAAATCAATGAATTAGAAAAATTACCAAAGAAAGCTGTTCCTAAAGAACCAATTCCATCTGGTCCAGATCCTGAACTCACAAAGAAAGAATGCATTAGGAAAACCCAAACTTTAGCACAAGAGTTTCACAAGCTACAAAAGAAGGCAGAGGTAATGATAAGAAATAATGTTTTTGTTGACATAAATGCTAAATTTGATGAACTAGGAGGAAGAACTGCAGCAATCAAACAAAAAATTGAAAAAATTGCTCGTAAAAAGCAGAAGGAAGTGAAAAAATCAGCTCAAATTTCTTCATTACAAGCCCAGCAGGATTTCAGAATTCTAATGCAAACAATTCTTAAAAAAACCATCATTGATCAAATGCTTGAGAATTTGAGCCCAATGCTTGGATCAGAAGCTCAAAAACTTGAAGAGCAACTTGAGAAAGAAAAATCCGAAAAAGGGAAGATAATTGATGATGGGCTGACATTGAGCGAACTGAGAAAAGCTATTGCTCGACTCGAAAAAGAAAATGCAAGGGAAAATCTTGATGGAGAAGACTACATGAAAAGAAAGAGAGAAGAAATATTAAGAGTTCAATCTAATACATCCTCTCAAGTCGAAAAACTAGCCAGTGGAGAGATCCTACCAGAATAAGCTTTTCGTTAACTGTTAACAACTAAAAAAACATAGTGACTTTAGTATTTATTTAGCATTTTTAGTTTCCATAAATCAAAAAATCAAATTCAAGAATGAATTGCATATATAAAAAATGAATAAGCAAATAGGTTCATTTTCGGATTGTTTTATTCCAATTCAATTACAGCCTGGTCATTGAAGGAGAAAAATTATGTATCAATTTTATTGAATATTGCAAATAATCTCTTTATCATTCAAACATAAACAATAACATTCTGAGAATCACTATTTACTCATGATATCATTAGAATTATCACTGGGTATAAGAAAGCAAATGAGAAAATCGCCCTGATTTCTTCCTTATTAGCCATTTGATTAGTACACTTTCATTCAGCATGTGTTATTCGGATTGAATCTTTAAGAGTTTCTTTTTTCATTTGATCGATAGTATTTTTTGGAGATTGTTCATTTGTGTTCATTAATGATTCATTAAGAGTATTGATTAAAGTTTCTTTTTATTTTTTGATCAATTGTCCTCCCATATTCCATCCTAAATGTTATTTCTTAAAATTTCTGTTCAAGAGGAGTATCTGCATTTCAATGATGAGAATCAAAGTTATTTTTTTGAAATGTGATTCTATTAGTGAATGTATTATTAGATCTTGATACTGCTATTGGAGTTAAGAATGATTAAGAGTGAGATATGGACGAAAGAGACGCTTCAATCGAAGGGTTTTTAATATTCAGTTTAATTGAAATGTATTATCTTTCTTGATCCTCCTTTCTATTCTCATCAACAAATTGAGATGGAATAATGAAAGGAAGGAGGTGATTTTGATGAAACTACAAATAGAGATATTTATCAAAATGCAAAATGGAGTTTGGTGCCCTTTAAATTTGATAATTTGGATTCTTAATTCTGTGTACAAAGCATTGGCTAATGAAAAAATTGAGATCAATGAGAAAATCTTATCAATGTTAATTTAGAGTGTTATTACATTCCATTTATGCCAGAAAACACAGCTAATCACCATTTTTTTGTGTTTGTGATGGATTAATCCATTTCTATTCATTTCAAGTTTGAAAAAGTTGTTGATAAAAATGAAAAAATATTAAAGTTGAGTTAAAATTATTTAAAAAACATCTAAGTGTTGTTGAATTCGTCAAGTGAAAAGGAGAGAATTTTAAAGAATATGATTAAAAAAACAAAATTTCCAACAACACTAAAACACAATATTATAAAGAATGCATATTGATCATAGTAAACAAATTTTTATCAAAGCTTCTTCGAAATAAAAACTTTTGGTATACCTAAAGAGTTATGAAGACATATAAAAATGGATGTGTGTTGTAATATGGAGCATACATTGATCAATCATACTTAAACAAAGCATTGTTGTTATTCTTCCCGAAAATAACCTGCTTACAACCCAACAAGAATGAATAACAACCATTAAAAACATTTTGATACCACATATAACACATCAATCGACATTTCTTGGCAATTTTTTAAACAAAATATTCCTGGGTCAGGTCCATTTTACAAAAACCGTTGGCCATAATTAGGGTAAAAAATTGGTAAAAAAATCATGGAGAACTGGAATGTGTCTTTACCAAATATACCAGATCAAACATTTAAGTTTTACGAACTTTGTAAGTACATGGAAAGCGAAAGCATTGCTGAAAGTGTTGTAATATCTTTTGATCGCAATAACGTTGATCCCAATACAATTTGTATAGTTGCTGTTGCCTTGGCTCATAACGGATATATGCAACATTATATTAATTTACTTAAACAGAGTGTTGATAAATGCGGCAATTCCAAGGAAAAATCTAATTTACTTGTTTTAATTGGTTTGTATTATCTTAATTTGTATTTAAAGAAAGAAAAAACATCTGAAAACCGAGATGTATCCGAATTATCAAAAGAGTATTTTACACAAGCAATGGCACAAGATACCCATAATCCATTGATGTGGGCATCTAGAGCTTTGAGTGATATATGCACTGATAGAGAATATGAAAAAGCAAAACAAAATCTTGTTTTTACTGAAATGCGAAGTGGATCCAGTTGGCCAGATAGCGCTATTCTCAAACCAATGACCATTCTTATCTCAGCCATTGCTAATTTTCATAATGACGACTTTAATAGCGCATCCAGAGATTTTCAAGAAGTTTTTAAATTATCTGGTCACTCAAATCCACTTGTCCGTCTTGGTATTGCTATGTGTCATTATAAACAAAAGAGATACGGAGAAGCTATAAAAATGTTTGAAAGATGCTTAAGTTTTGATAACTATAACACAACAGCATTGATTTATATGTGTTATTATCTTTTTTCTTCTGATAACAATGAGAATATTGTTAAGGCATATACTGATATAAAGGCTGCATGTGATCAATATCCAAATAATGTTCCATTTCAACTGCTTTTAACTCATATTGTTTTTGTTTCAAAAAAGACTGCTGGTTTGAAGAGGAAATTTAGGACAATCATTGAAAATATCGGAGAGAAACAGAGGGAATACTTATCTGAAGCAAACTTCCAGATTGGTAGATTTTGTCACATTCAGAAAGAATTTGATAAAGCAAAAACCTTTTATGAGCAAGCAATTGTGTTTTATGATAAACATTACTTGGCAAGATTTGCCTTAGCCAAATTTTTGCACGAAGAAGGAGAACATGAAAAGGCTATTAACAATATAGAGCCTTTTATTAAGGAATTACATGACTCGGCGGAAGCCAACGCATTACTAGGAATCTCATATGCATGCATGTATAGAGATACAGGTAATAATGATCATCAAAAAAATGCTCTCACGTATATGCTCGAAGCTGTTAATATATCCAAAACATCAAATGTTGTTTTACCTGAATCTTATAAGCTTTTTATAACTCTTGGATGGGTTCAACTTAAATCATTGCAATTTGAAAAGGCGGTGAAATCATTCTTGGAAGCAGTTGAAAGAATGAAAGCGAATAATCTCGGTATTGATGATCAAACATTGGTTTTCTTAGGGATTTCCCAATTTCAAACTAATGACTATAATGGAGCATTAAATAGCTTTGAGCAAGTAACAAACGCTACCAACCCTGTTTTAAGGTATAATATGGGAAGGTGTCTTGAGATGATTGGAAAGATTTCCAAAGCCAAGGAAATATACGACTCTTTGGCAAAAGATTTTCCAGCATTTGCAGAACCCTTCTTGAGATTAGCTCGCATTTACTTTGATCTCAAAGAATATGAAAGGGCTGAAATGCAATACCGTCATTTAGTTCAAGATATAGGTATTAAAAATGTAAGAATATCAATAGAGTATGGTAATTTCTTTACTCGATTGAGCCAATTTAATAAGAGTTCGGGGTATATTCACTCAATTATTACTGATAAATCCATTAATGAAGGAAAACTTACTGCACAAATATACTATGGCACCATTTTCCTCAAATCTGCCCAACAAAACACTGATATCGATAAGAAAACGAGATATATCAATGCAGCAAAGGATGCTTTTATCAAAGCACTAAAACTCAACCATTATTGTATTACTGCAGCAAGTGGGCTAGCAATTTGCTGGATTCTTGATGATCATCATAATGAAGGAATTGAATTCTTACAAATAGTGAAAGATAACTCGTCAAATATAACTCGAAGTTTTTATAATTTGGGTTATGCTTATATGGAAAAGAAATTATACCAACAAGCAGCAAGTGTATTTGAGGATTGCAACACAATACATTATGAAAAAACAGATATTGATTTACTATCTTTGGTATATGAATCATTTAAAGCGGATGGAAAATTCGAGGAATGCTTAGTAATTGCTCAAAGAATGATCTCTATTGATTCGACAAAACCTCAGTTTTGGTATTACCTTGCCAATTCCATTATCAAAACCATTCAGATTAACAGTAATAAGAGAAGAATTGAACAACATCCCCCTAGATCATACACGGTTCAAAAATGGATAGCCCAGTTAAATAGAAGTATTTCTCTATTCGAAGCATTTAATCAAACCAATAAAGATGAGAATTTAAGGAACAAATATCAAGCGAAAATAGATGGATATCGTAAAAAACTTGTTCCACACCTTGTCTCAGTTAAGAATGATGCTTTAGAAAGGGAAAGAAATAGAAACAAAGACATGCTACCTAACATGTATAAGCCTCAACCAGGATTCGACAGAAAAGATTATTAAATTGGAAAAATTAATGAGTTGTTTTTCATTAGCAAGCATACGGTGTTCAATCAAGCGTATTTTAAATCCGATTATATCAACATCATTGGTAATGGTTAAATGGAAACATGCTCACCGAAAAGGAAAATCTTGTTATTATCATTTGGATCGGAATAACATACCATCAGAGTATAGCTTTTTCATCCATAAAGGGGATGAATCGCATAAAAGTATTAGAATATCGACAGTGATTAAAGACATCAATGGTGATATTGAAGAACAAAATGAGAAAAGTGTAGTTATCCCCAAATCTTCATCTTTATCAAGTGAAATCATTGAAGAAGTTCAATTTATTTCCAAATTAGGTACATTATGTGTATATATTTCATTTAATTTAGAGAACAGTGATTATTTTTTGGATCAATCAAGTTCAAGTATTTTAAAAGAATTGCACCAATCTTCAATAATATCATCATATGAGAAAAAAGTCAACTCACTGAAACCAATACTTCTTGATTCAGAAGATAAAGAATGTTTATGGGGAAGAAATGGTATTTTAGATCATCTTTCTGCCTTCAGTAATATCAATCCTGATCCATCTATTGTTATTTCTTTGAAGTCATGTGAAAATATTATATCATCTACTGCTTATTATTCAAATCATTTTAGGAAAATAACAGAAAATACCCTCCAGATCTTGATGGGCCAATACCCAAAATATGTGAGTCATAATGGAGATATTGTTGCCTTATCAAGAGACAATGGATTGTCAGTGCCTTTAGCAGGGGTTATGATATGTCAACCGATTGATTCATTCATAAAAGGAACATTTAAATTTCCTTCTTCATCTCAGAAATCCAGAATTTTATTCATCGAAACATTAGAAGTATGTTTAATTGATTTATGCGGAGTTTTCGCTGATATTTCTTCAAGTGAAGCATCGAATGTATGGATTAATTATGTTTGCTCAAGTAGCTTTTTTGTGTCCTCATATTTTAAGTCGAGGATGGTTCCTTTTCTTGATAATATTAGATGTAGTTATTGTTTAGTCGGAAGAAACTCGCTTCTATCCATAACAAATCGTTTTTTTCAAGAGATTATACCTGTAATATTTTGCCCAAATCAGATTCGCTTACAGTTTGACGCGCTTTTTGGTTTTCTAATGCTTTCATCATTTCAAATTAGTGTGATTCAGCCTCTTATAGATATAATATTGTCAAAGATTGACTTTATGTGTATCAGTAGCTGGGCATTTTCAAATGGAATAGCTCCTTTGTCTCAATCTGAGTATATACATTATTTCCCAGAATATGGATGGCCATTTATCAAAACCCTAGATCATATCCTTGAGAATTATGAGGATATTATAAACAGAAAAACAACTCTATTATTCCCTGTCCCAGTTGATATACTGACCATATTACTCAAGAAAATAAATTTTGAAAAAAATTTAAATTTCTCAGAATCAAAAATTACAAAAATATCCGAAAACCAGCCAGAAACCGAAATCAAAGATCACCAATCATTCATCCTTGAAGATCCCTCACTGGAAGGTATTGTTATCACAGTACCTAACTCCTTTTAGTGTTTTTTTTCTCCAAACTCCATTCAATTTATTCTGATCTTTACATTAACCGAAAAGATTTATTCAATTTGATTAATCGAGACTACAATGACTTCTTTTATTGGATCCATTGATCAGGGGACATCATCTACACGATTTACAGTTTATTCTGCAACGGGCGAAGTTATAGCCAGCCATCAGGTTCCTGTATCCCGCTCCACTCCACATCCTGGTTGGGTAGAACAAGATCCACTCGAAATCATAAATAGTGTCCGTTTATGTATGACAAATGTTGCAAATAAGTTAAAAAAGCTTGGATTTTCTCCAAATGATGTCATGGGGATTGGGATTACCAATCAACGTGAAACTGTTGTTGTTTGGGAAAAGCAGACTGGCCGGCCACTATACAATGCAGTAGTCTGGTGTGATAATAGAAATGCTGATTTAGTTGAAAACTTGGCTAAACAGGTTGGCGGTGTTAATAAATTCTCCGATAAGACTGGTCTTCCGCTTTCTCCTTATTTTTCTGCAACTAAGTTGCTATGGCTGAGGCAAAATGTTCCTGAGGTTCAAGCAGCATTTGATAACGGATCATGTTTAGTTGGGAATATAGATACATGGGTTACTTGGTGTTTAACAAATGGAAACACATTTGTGACCGATGTAACAAACGCATCCAGAACCCTTTTAATGGATATTCGAAAATTAGAATGGGACGATGAGCTTTTGAAAGTGTTTGGTGTCCCAAAGAATGCTTTGCCGAGAATTATGTCTTGCTCTGAAGTATATGGAAGGGTTACGGATCAATATGGCGCTTTTGAAGGGTGTGCTATTTCTGGCATTATAGGTGACCAGCAAGCTTCACTGGTTGGCAATAAATGTCTCAGAAAGGGGACTGCCAAAATCACATACGGAACTGGTTGTTTTCTTTTATGCAATACTGGAGAGACTCCTTCATTTTCTGAAAGGGGTCTCATTACTACTGTTGGTTACAAATTTGGAAGAAGGTCACCAGTAGTGTATGCTGTTGAAGGGAGTGTTGCTACTTGTGGTTTTGCAGTTCAGTGGCTCGGCGATATTTTGGGAAAAACAGAAAGTGTTGCTGATCTAGCGATGAGTGTAGAAAATAGTGGAGGTGTATATTTTGTTCCAGCTTTTTCTGGACTTTTGTGTCCCCATTGGAGACCTGATGCTAGGGGTTGCTTCCTTGGTTTGACGGGATATACATCAAGAGGACATATTGCTCGTGCTGTGATAGAAGGCATTGCTTTTCAAGCAATGGAAGTTCTTGATGCAGCAGATATGCAGCTTAATGAAGTTCGAGTGGATGGTGGTCTATCAAGAAGTGATTTGCTGCTCCAATTCCAGGCCGATTTGCTCAATCTTGATGTTTTAAGAGGAGCAAATGTTGAGGCAACATCAAAAGGCGCTGCTATCGCCGCCGCATATGGCATTGGAATGATGGGGGCTGGTATAATTACTGGTGATGAAGAGTGTAAAACATTTAGACCTTCAATGTCTGATTCTATACGATCTAAAAAGAAAACAATGTGGAAGAAAGCTGTTACTAGAGCAATTGGGTGGATAGAAAATGATGATGACGAAAAAGGAGAGTAAATGTCAAACATAATCGTTTATTCTTGGTTTTCATTCTTATTTATGCTTTTATATGACTTCCACAATACTGTAAAAGTTGATAACCACCCTGAAACTCCACAAAAAACATACATAAGAGAACCAATAATTGCAGAAATCGATCCATATATTATTAACCCACTGAAATCTGTTGGATGAACATACTTTATTATAAAATAGAGTGTATCAACAAAAAAGAAAATTGCGGATGTTGCTGGGGCACTGAAAGCGTTATTCCACCATTTATGATTCTGATTTTCAATCATTATATAGCTGATGGTTAAAGAAACAAATGATGACGAAAAGAAAAGCTGAAGCAAGAAGAAAAGTGATGAACGATGATTAATAAAAAACTCCGAATCATTTAGAATACATTTTGCTAGTTCCCTCATTGGCTGTCGAACTTGCAAATAGACTATTATTCCCGAAATGGTGTATAAAACACCATGGTCAAGGAAAAATGGTTGATTGGAAATCCTTCGACCAATTAAATGTGTTCGATATGGAGGTTGAGACATTGGGACTTTGATTGATACATAAACACCCAAAACAGAAGATATAAAATGAACAACGCACAAAACAACCAATTTTACAATATTTGAAAATGACAATGCCGCAGATGAATCAGAAGCAATATATATAATACTACAAAGTATATATAGCCCAATTAGGATTAAAGGAGATATGCTAATTGTGTATATCAATAACAATCTCCACTCAAGTCCACCAATTGTTCTAAAAAGCCATAGGGAAAAAGACCCACCAGCAAAGCCACATATCGGGAATACAATTAGAAGGAAATTGAGAAAAGAAAACACGGTTGAATATGGGACAAGAGTAACCAAAATAAGTGAAACAAGTGTTTGCACTCCAAATGAAACAAATGAACACAACACCAGGATATTTCTTGGAGGTCTAAATATATCTCCTCTAAGAAGATACCAATTGCTATCCATATAAATACTACTTGAACTTAATTGAACCCTCTTAGCTATGATCGAGAGCATCCAAAACACTAAAACAATGTTCACACATAGTATAATAAGAATACTAGAATCATTTAGCATAATATTCTTAGAAACAATAGCCTTTTCGATGAATTCTACCGAATAAGTTACCAGCAGTGATCTATTTCCCCCAGATGTCCCATTTTGAGAACCACATTTCGAGTCCGATTGGGAATTTGCTGTTATTCCTACAATTCTAGAGAAATTTGAAACAATATTTGTATAAAAAATACGAATTATTACATGATTATTAATGCTATCAGCTTGTCCAAAAAGAGAACTTGCCGAAAAATGCGTTCTTTGTGATCTCCCATTGATAGAGAATCTATAAGAATAATTATTTGCAACCAAAGCCCGAAAATCTGCTTGGTCTGTCTTATTTAATGGTAAATCAATCAAAATTTCGCATTCCTTGTTGATTTTAAACTTTGACATAATTTTCTGCGCGGTATTATCATACCCAAGCATGTTTTCTGCGAGAGAAGACACACCATTATAATTGTTCTGAGAATTCGAAAAAATACTCAATGGAATAGGCCTTTTAATACTAATCATTGGCTCCAATAGTATTTGCACACTATCATCGTCATAAACCCGAAATTCATTATTCTCAGCAAGCAATAGACTAAAAATAGCAACCAGCATAAAATCAAACAGGTCGATTATAAAGATATTTTTCAGAAACTTGATTTAATTCAAAAAATGGTGACAATTGTTCGGTCTCATAAAAATGATTGGTTCAACAACAAATGGATGTTCTTCCTCAACAATTGGAGTGTTTATATTTATAGTTGTTGTATTTGGATCTTCTTATGCTATAGTTGCGAAAGGATTGCAGTTTTATGAACCTGGGCAATTGCTATTAATGAGGTTTTTGATGGCTCTGTCCTTTAGTTTGGTAATTCTTGGTTATAGAGTTATGAGAAACCAAAATTCTTTCAGGGAAAGCATTAAAATGTTTGTAAAGGATGAAAAAAAGAAACTGGGACACCTTTTTGTGGCTGGGATGCTTACTTTGAGTGTTTCTGTTCTTCTTATTACATATGGTCAAAAGTCTTTATCAACAGTATCAGTATTGGCCATGAGCCCATTATCTATTACATCAGGATCCATTTTTAGCCATTTCTTACTCCAAGATGAAAGGTTCAACATGAAAAAACTGTACTCTTTACTATCTGCTTTAATAGGTGTTGGATTATCAAGTGTACCTATGCTGAGGCATACTAATAATATATCTACTACTAGTACCCAATCAACTTCATTAGGATACATTTACACTGTTATTGGATTAATTATAAGTGGTTTTGGTCCAGTATACTTACGATGGGGGGCTCCAAAAACTGATATATCATTTAGTGTTATTACACAGCTAATATCTGCAGTGATTTTTATGAGTGTATTCTGCATTACTGTGTATGGTTTTTCCAGCTTAGAATACTGTTTTAACCTTCCATTAAGCATTTGGATCTGGCCAATAATTCTAGGTGTTTTTGTGTCTGGTTTTTGTATACATGGGTACATGTATTTATTGGGAAAAATTGGGACTTTTGGAACGAATTTGCTCCCTTTTGGACAAATAGTAGTGGGAGGGATCATTGGTGTGATTTTTCTCAATGAATGGTCTAAGTATAAATCATCAGAAATAGTATTTTCCCTGACTGGGATTGTTTTCATGATGATTTCTCTCTCTTTCGGTCTGATTTCAGCAAAACTCGTAGAGAAACCACAAGAAGAACCAGAAGAGAAAACAGAATCGTTTAACGAATTATAGGAAATTCTGGTTTAGTTTTTAATAAATGCTATACATATTGAATATTATCAAGGATTGGAATTGTCCCCACCATGATCAATCGATATGGTTTAATTTCCTGAAGATATATTATGAATATGAATTCAAATTGAAAAACAATAATTCAATGATTATTAAATCAGAAATCATACATCGTAATATTAAAATGATAACTAGAAATATTGATTGAAACATCATCAATTCATTAAAAAACACAAATGGCTAATAGGGAACATAATGACATTGTTCAGAAACTTGGTATTAAAGATCATGACCAATATTTGTGGTTTTGGCTTTAAAGGTAATTCAATGGAAATAGCAAAATAGAAAACCCATAAATGAAAAGTAATGAGCAAAAGATCACAATCCCAAACCATTTATTTTGATGTATTAGCATGATTGTGAAAGAACATCTTCTACACAACTCAATTATTAAAATTTTTCAGTGAGATAAGCAAATACTCATTGGATTTGAAGCAAATAATTTCCAGATATACTCACTTGGACAAATAAATGTCTTACATTTCATATCAAAATGCTTCATTCAAACATGACACAATTTGTTATCAAAACTCTATCATTTTTTATATTGAGATTTTTACAATTTTTGAGACAATGCTTCTAATGTGTTGCTCACTAATGACATCCTTACATATTGATGAAAAAATCATTCGGAAATTGAAAACCCATCAATATATACCAGCAATGATGATGAAAAGACATTCATTAAAGCATATTCTTAATCACAAACATTCCAAAATAACCTTGAATATTAATGAAGCAACCCTATCAACTTCACCAATGAATCAAATTTTTATTGAATTAATTCTCTATTTTGGATTTAAAACTTTAGCACATATTCCAGGATGCCTCATCCTAATCTCAATTTTTCTATTAATTGGAATCAAAATCTGGAGATGTTTGAAGATACCAATAATGTTCTCATTTTTCAAGAATTCATCCCTTGTATTCTGTAAAAAGAAACTTAAATATTCTGAAATACAATACAAACTCTCAAGGGATTTATTTTTTCAATTCCATGATTTACCTATTCCTAAGATTGTTTTCTCATTGATAGGGGTTAAAGTTATCTGCAGTTTCCAAAAACTATATGATCCAACAAAATACGCATCAAACATTAAATCTCTATCACAGTTAGAGAATAATACCCCCATAACACCTTTATTAATACAGTTGAAATGCTTGGTTTATTTGGGGTGTATAAATGAAAGTATTAATCAAGGAAGGTCTTATGTGGATAAAAATATCAATATTTCCGATTGTTCTTTCTCGAGATTATCTGCATTCGCTGGTGATGGTGGGGTGATCTCTGTATATGGCGTATCTTGCACAATGATCATCAATTTCTCGATGTTCTATAACTGTGTATGTAGTAATTTGGGAGGAGCGATATACTTCGACTCTTCTAATTCATCTCTCAGAATGATATGTGCTAATAGATGTTCTGCTTATTCTTGGTATCATTTCGCTGATCTTGTTTCTTCACAATTGAATCTTGTGGAGTATCTTTCAGTTTCATGTTGTTCACCATCCACATCTGCCGGATATCCTATTTGTCTAAATACAGGTTATCAGAGAGTTGATAACACAAACAGTTCAATGAACAATGTTAAGTATCATTCTGGTATTGGTATATTTTCTCCATCTTCATTCACAAGCTCTCATTGCACATTCTCAAATAACAAAGCATCCGATTGGATTTGCATTAACTTCTATTCTACCTCAGGAACAATATCAATGTCATATTCTAACATTATTCATAATAATAGTCCCATTGGAAATGGAGTGGTATATGTATGGGGTTCAGGATCTAGAAAAATGATGTATTGTATATTCCAAAATAATCAAAACTATCTTTGTAGTGTACCATCAGGTACACTTGAAGTGTCTCATTCATTCATAGATCATTCGTCATCATTCTGTTATACAGAATCAGTATCTTCAGAAACAAATAATTCATTTATTAATAGATTGACTTTTCAAATTCAGTTTTTCCATTCTCATTATTGTAAGGCTGATAACCCTCTCATAGATACAACACCAGTTACAACATTCGATGTTTCTCCAATTAAATCATTAAAAGAAACTATCAGAAAAACTATTGAAAACACTTTCATGTCAACACCACAATGGACTCTTCATGTCACTCCACATATAACACCAATTCAAAGTCCAATTCGAAGTGCAACACAAATGTCAACACCACAATTAACTCTTCATATTACTCCACAAAAAACACCATATAAAAGTATTCCATATGAACACCCCCATTTAACCCCTTTTCAAACATTAGAGAATTCACCATTTGAGGAAACATTGAGAATGTCCAATGAGAGAACAATTGACCAATCAATCAGAGAAACACCAAAGAATACAATTTATAGATCATATGATGTATTTCAATGTACAAATCAAATTAATAATATGAGAGAGATCGCTAGTATTTTTATCTTCTTATATCCAGTGATAATACTGATGATATCCTGATTTAATGTTCATTTTTTAATGTATTATGGATGAATGATATCAAGGAATGTCTACTTCAAAATATTCTTCAGCATCTCATGATTTTCCAAAATTTGGCAAACTCATGTATTAGAATTGGAGATTAAAAAGTAAAATTCTACTATTTGACCACATAAGGAAGAAAATGTAATACAATTATCCTCATTCCTTTTTAAATGGAGGTCATCGGCCCAATATTCTCAATTCCCATTTGGCTTAGAAATAAATATTGATACTTCAAATTAATTTCTTAGAGTTCATACTGTGAGTGTAGTTATTATTAACCAAATCTTCTTTAAAAAAAAGTGAAAAAGCAATAGAAAAATGTTTGTATTTTTTATTCTGGCAATTTATGAACAAGGTGATGAAACGAAGCAAATGTACATTGATGGAATAGAATATGTTTTTCATTATTTTAGAAAACCTGGAACACATTATTTTTCGCCTCCAGATTCAATTCCAATTAATTACATAATTGTAGGCGGCGGGGGAGGAGGAGGCTCTCGTCATGGCGGTGGTGGTGGTGCTGGTGGTGTTATTATAGCAAAAGAAGTTTTAATAACTCTTGGGAATTATACTGTAAAAGTTGGTAACGGAGGTGAAGGGGGATTTGGAACTGGATCATACGGAAAAGATGGAGAGGACTCTTCTTTCTGGGAAGAGATTGCAAAAGGTGGAGGCGGCGGGGGGAGTGCGCATGGAGGTACGCTACCATCATATGGGAGAAACGGAGGATGCGGTGGAGGAGCTGCAAATAATGAGCGTCAAGGTGCTCCTGGTGGAGATTCAATACAACCTCTGTCAAAAAGGGGAATAGCATATGGAAATAAAGGTGGAAACGATATAACAACAGGCGGGTGTGCTTATTATCAAGGAGGTGGCGGAGGAGCAGGTGGGGCTGGGAAAAACGGATATTCGACCTCTGGAGGCGGCGGAGGAGATGGAGGTCCTGGAATCAAATGGATTGATAATATGTATTATGCTGGTGGCGGCGGTGGAGCTGTTTACCAAGGAGGAAAGGCAGGGAATGGAGGCCAAGGTGGCGGTGGTGGCGGAAGTGCATATGTTCCAGGAGAACAGTGTTCATCTGGAGGCACTATTGGCTATGGAAGTGATGGAGGCGGTAACGGCTCTCTAGAATCCGGTAATTCAGCATTTTTTGTAGCTGGACATGGTGCTAATAATACTGGATCAGGGGGAGGTGGCGGATCACAATATCTTCCTACATCTCATTCAAGAGGAAAGGGAGGAAATGGTGGTTCTGGAATAGTTATTATAGCTTATAAATCACTCCACCTAAGCAGCAAGCCTTTCAGACATGGTTCATTCAAATCTTTGGTTTTGCTTTTATCCATCATTCTATCATTTTTTATCTAAAACCCTTGAATATTTTAACATTTTTAAATTGTTTAAGTTTTACTATATAATTTTCTAAACAGAATTTCATGGATATGGTTTGTATCAATTGAAGATGTATTAATCAATAAAAAAGATATCTCTCACAAATTTTTATTAAAGAAATCTCCAAATTTTATCCAAAACCAATAGCTATTACTATTCTGCAAATGGATAATCACATTCTTTCACCTATCAACCTGATATGAACAGCCTGTTGTTAAGAATTGAAAGAATAACTCTTTAAACAAACAAAACCACTTTTTGAGAATAAGTGTTAAAATTTGGAGCTGACGGGTTTATATTTTTGTATCAATGTCAACTAACTGTCAGTCATCTCGCTATTCGAACACTAATTTAATTTCAAACATCTTTGGATGCGTTTTTTTCTTGATATCCAAGTATTCAGGTAGCGGCGGGGTGATTTATTCATGGATGTCCAATAATGGATTGAGAGTGAGTACTTGTTTGTTTTATAATTGCACATGTTCTGGGTATGATGGATGGGGAGGTGGTGCTATTATATTTAACGAAGTTAATTGTAACACATATCTTACAAAAATTTGCGCTTATCGGTGTTATACAACAACACAAGTGTCTTTTCAGTTTGCAGGATCATATGTAAATGTTGGAGACACACAATCCGCATCTCTATTGTCATTTTCTCATTGTTGCCCATATTCTGGAACAAAAGGGTCTAATGTGATTCATTATAATCAGGGAGCAACTTCAGTAGGAAGTACGAATTCAAGTTCCCACAATCTTCTATCTGCTATATCCGTGAGTGTTACTAACCCAACAGGTTTATCAATTACATATTTCACAGTATCCAATAATATCGCTCAAGATGGAGTTTCTATGGATTTTTGGGCAGGATATAACACAAGAACCATTTCTTATTGTAACTTAATCAGTAACCTATTTGAAACAGGAACCCATATATATAATACATACGATCCAAATTGGGAAATAGGAGTATACACATTTTCAAATCTTTGCGCATGTTCAAATACTGGATATCTATTCTATACTCAGGCCAACTGTTTAACAACAGTTAAAAACTCTTATATTTCTCATGAATCATCATATATGTATACAGGTTCCCCAATTACCAAACAAAGTGTTATCACCAACAATGAAAACTGTTTTCGTTCATATTTCTCCCATTATTATACAGCATTTTGTCACTCTGGGATTCTTTTCACAGGTGATTATCACGTAAAACTCATGAAATTCGATTTCCTCATAATACCCCTTCTCTTTCTCTAAAATGCTCTTTTTTCAATCATGTAATTTCATAGTGATGGATATCAAATACTTCAGTAACATATGCTAAAGTCATTAATTATATCAGATGATTTTGATCAATCAGGGGAAATAAGAGCTGTCACAGATATCCATCAACATTTCTTTCGTTTGAGAGAATTTTTCTAGAAAGTTAAATTTTTATTGAAGTTAATGAGAAGTATTTGGGATTTGGAGATTCCTTCATACTTAGAAGATATAGTCAAATTTCAAGATATGTTTTCGAGACCCCCAAGTGAAGAAAATATTCCAATTATTGAAAGTGATGGAGAGATTATCTATTACATTAGTGTTCTTGTTCGAATTCGTCCCTTTGAATTGGAAAGAATAGCCAAAATATGTCTAGAATACGGAAAAAGGGGTGAGAAATTCCAATCAGCCTTGATTAAAATGCTTTCATATGATAATATGAGACTTGTATATGAGTTATTTTTGGCAGGGTTTTGTGACTTTGGAATTATATTAGGGTATTTGCGACATTACCGTAACTTTTATTCTCATCTTTATTTTTTTAAGGAAAACCCAAGTTTTTTAGGGAAGATTCAAAAGTTGCATTCGAAAGTTAAGTACCAAGACTCATTTTTTCAAAAGTATTCCAAGGAACTGATAACAAATGAAAGAACAAGGGATGAATATATCAATTACGGGGCTCAAAAAAACAGTATTGAGTATGCTTTAAAATATGATGAAATCGAGATTCTTCATAATTCTTCTGCAAATCCCGATTTCGATATTCAAGGTGTTATTGAATGGTCTCCATTTGAATGGTCATTAAAGCCAGATGACTTGAATTACCTTACAGTTTCTGCTCACTTTGGATCAATAAATTGTTTTAAAGCTCTTCTTATGAAGGGGTCAATTGTTAACCAAAAAGTGTTTTTCTGTTCTTTGCATTCTGGAAATTTTGATATAGTCCATATCTGCGAGCGATTTTGTAAAATAGAGCCAATTGAAGCAATAAGAATTGCTTCTGACTATTGGAATAGTGATCTTTTTGATTACTTTGCATCTCAGAAAACTCTCCGTGAACCTGCTCAAAGTCACAGCTTTGTTCGTTGTTTATTATTCTTTTTAGCCTTAGGTGTTAAAATAGAAACTTTTCATAGAGGTCATATTCTACTTTTTACTCATTTTTTTTCATTTTAACACCCCTATTCTATATAGCATCATGGCATACAATAGACATTCTTTGATGAGACTTATTCTTGAGAAAGGGCAGTGTATTAACAAAGCATGCTGTTTAGATGTATTTTAGTTAGTTTTTTATCTCCATTAAACTTTGCTGTCATAATGAAGGATCATATTGCTGTTGACTATATTATTTCTCATGGGGTTGACTTAAAGCTTGAGATCAATAATGCTTGTGTAATCAACAGTGCTTTAGCAACAAAAGATAAAGCACTAATTAACAAAATTATTCACATGTATAAAACTTACAATACACCTGATAAAACATTTCTATATCCTCTTCATATTGCTGTCAAAAATAATGACATAGAACTAGTGTCGTATTTACTCTCCAAAGGGGCAAAAGTTGATGTTAAAGAACTGCTGATTCAATTTTTCATCGCCGTTCTCCTTTTTTTGTTGCAAAACACCTATTGATTATTCTGTGCCATCTGGAAATCTAGAATTACTAAAATTATTATTAGGTAAATTGGGCCAAAGAAAAACGGATCTTTCTCTAGTGTATTTTTGTTTTTTTTAAATTCACTAATGCTGGCAGTGAAACATTGTTATTTACATATTATTGAGTATTTACTGACAAAAGGTGTTGATATCAATGCTCAGAACAAATCTCATTTGTTTCTCATACTTTTTTCGATTTTTTTATGGAAATAATGCTCTTCATATTGCTGCTAAAAAAGGCAATTTGGATTTGATACAGTATCTTATTTCTAAAGGTGTCAATATTAATTCGAAAAACGATATTCCACTTAAAAATATACATATATAATTATGCTTATGGATGCACCCCTCTTATGCTTGCTGTATTTAGCAAAAAATTTATAATAGCCAAGTATTTAATTGACCAAGGAGCCGACCCTGAAATTAACTACAAGGGTATTTCAACAAAAAACCTGGCATTCAAAAGTGCTTTTGTGACATTTCTAAACCAGCATCACTAACCAAGTAAATTTATATCCCGCGGGATATTTTTAAAGCAAATTTTTAAAATGCAGAATAAAAATGGATTAATGAAACTGTTTCAAGAGATTCTAGTTAATAATGATAGGGTAAGGGCTGTAAACCCGCCTTTGGCAGAGAGAATCTTAGAACCAATGAATATAAGGGGAAATATGAATGTAGGTTTTCATAGGAGACGTATCCAACGTTTTCATCCCCCAAATGGTTTTTATAACCGCTTTATGAATCATTTTGATGAAAATATGGAAGATGATTTTTTCCCTGTCATGCCTGAGGCTAAGAAAGCAACTGAACAACCAAAAGGGGATCCGATTATATCGACATCTCTTGTGGAAACCATAAATTTTCAAGGATTTTTCATTGAGTATATTGTTCCTGCCAAACAAATTTGCGATTTGCTTGACAAAGCCAAAAAGATCGATTCCAGTCTTCCTTATTATGGTATATCTGGTTATTTATCCCAAATAATTGCTGGCGGTAACATATTTGAGCAGTCTCTTAACGAGATCTTATATTTTTCAAAGTCAAACTCTAATCCATCGCCATCTTTTGTCGATGATTGTTTAAACTTATTGTCTTCAATGTTTCCACTTAAAACCAGAACAGGAGTTAGGCAATCGTTGAATATTCATAAGGGAGACATTATGCAAACAATTCAAGATATATCAACAAATCCCGATATACCACAGTTAAAGAAAGGGAGGGCAATAGTGAAGAATATTAAATGTTCTGATCCATTGTTATGCTATCAATTTAAAAAAATCAATGATGAAAAGAAAGCTGTTGAAGATAAAAAGAAACAAGAAGAAGAAGAGATTCGGTTTTTTGAGGAGGCAAAAATCAAAGGCGCACTGATAGAATGTGGATGCTGTTGCAATGATGTACCTATTGTGAGATGTGTTCAATGTCCAGAGGGTCATTTATGCTGCAGAGACTGTATTAAGCGTATGATTGAAACATCAATTGCTGAGGGCAGAACAACAGTGAAATGTGCTTCAATGGGTAACTGTGAGCATATGATCCCATGGTCAGAACTTGAGAGAACAATGCCAGATCATTTGTTAAAGAGGCTCACTCAAACCGAAGTATTAAATGATTTAGCACAGTGTAATATATCTAATCTAGTTAAGTGTTATTATTGCGGAAACACAGTCGAGTTTATTGGAGACGGCTCATTCAAATGTCCTGAATGTCAACATCAAACATGCACCAAGTGTCTTGGCGAGAATCATCCAGGGATTTCCTGTGATGATGCAAAAAAGATACGAGGCAATTCTATTGAAGAAAAAATGAATGAATCCATCGTGAGACATTGCCCTAAGTGCAACACACCATTCACTAAAGATGAAGGATGTAATAAAATGGTGTGTCCAAGATGCAAGACTATTATTTGCTATTGGTGCCAAAAAGTGATTGATCCTAAAGTTGGTTATAGCCACTTCTTTCAGGGTAATGGCCCATGCCCTCCTGGGCAATGCCCATTATGGGTTGATAACAAGTTGCTAAATTCCATCGAAGAACAAAAGGCAAAACTAATCAAAGAAACAGATAGTTTCTAATTGGATACACCTTTAAGATCATCTTCAGCCTCAAACATCCTTATCATGTATTAAACTAGACATTTTATTATTTTTATGGATTTTTTTACCTACATTGAAGAACAAATGAAGTTGCAAAGAGTTATTCCATTTCCTCAAAGTGGTTTAGATTATTTAAAGGGACCTCCGCCAAAGAATAAGCATCTTTTGGCTTTTCATAATGATTTAGTGAAATTTATTCGGCGTATTGTTCCAAATAGCACCGATGTTGCTGTTAGACAGCATATTATAAAGTTATTGCAACAAAGAATCATGAGCGCTTTTTCCTCTAAAGAGATTGTGATATGTGCTCCTTGCGGTAGCTGCTTAAGTGGTACGTTTCTCCCCAATGCAGATATCGATATAGCATTGTTTCTATACCCAACTAATGAGAATCCAAGACAAACAATGGACACAATAATGGATTGTCTTCATGGGCTTGCTTATCCAGATTCATTTACTCCATTACCCAACGCCAAAGTCCCTGTTTTAAAGTTTTCTGTAATTCCTGGTATACAAATAGATCTTTCAATCGATGAGCTCCATGGTCCTTTGAGCGTGATGACTGTTCGTCAAATATTCGAAGAGAACCCATGCATGCTTCCAGCACAGCTGTTTCTCAAGACTTTACTATATCACTCAGATCTTGACCAGCCATACACAGGTGGAATAAGCTCATATACCCTTCAGATCATGCTTCTTGCATACATTCAACATGCAGGAACACCAGATAACATTACTGATTTGATTATTGGATTCATGCACTTCTATGGTAAGCAGTTCAATTTCGTTACAACAGGAATAGATGTCAAAAATCACGGGTCTTTGTTTTCTAGGGAAAAGGAGAATTGTATCAGCTATGAATCCCCAACTACAATGCATATCAGAGATCCACTTAATCCTAATAACATTTTGGGGCATAACTCATTCAAAATGCCTCAAATTAGGGACGAGCTTTCAATGGCTTATGACATCATAAGTACAGGTTCAGGATCATCATATTTAGCTCGACTCGAAACACATGTCATCCAGTTCGAGGAAACCCAGAAGAAGCTCGACGATTATTGTAAAACTTTGTAAATATCTGAAAAAATACGGTTTTTTATCAACTTGGCTTTAGAATCATGACAAGCCCCTTAACCCGGTCAACTCCTCAGATTAATCTTAGTGGCGCGGGTAAACCCGGTGGTCTTTTTGGTTCAGGAAATAAGAATGCCCCCAAAACAGGGAAAATTGATGACCCATTATTACAGAGATTGCATAGATTGAGAGATTCATATGATGAATCGAAAACTACATATAGATTTGGTGCGGTTGTTTATAATACGAAGACACAATCGTCAACTGGTCTTTCTTCGTCGAATTCGAAACCAGGATCTTTAACTGATGAGGAATGGCAAAAAGCTCAAGCTAATTCTCCAGATCCAAACAAGTTTTCGCCATTTTTGATGTGCGGTTTTCCAGCTATTGAAGCTCGACAATCTGCCCAAGTCGATATAGTTAATCTAATGAAATCGAAATTAGATGACATGGCATCAAAGATTAATGAGCTAAGTTCTTCTTTTCAAATGCTTGTATCAAGCAAGATTCAGAGCATTACTGAAAGAAATCATCACATTTCTAATTCGTTGATGCAGGTTTTAGAAACAGAAGAGGTTAATTCTCTTTCTAGCTTTCAGTTTTCTAGAGAGGAACATGAACTTCTTGATAGATTAGAGAAAATGCAAGAGGAAATTCACAAACCCAACAAATTCATTTCAGCTTTGAACACACTGTCTGTTAAAGCTAAATTCATGCGAGATTCGGCGAAATCCTACAATGTCATGTCAATTAATTCTCAGATATCAACCAAATCTACAGAAATATTGCGATCAAACACAAAAGCTATCGAATCTCTTTCCCATCAAATAGAGAATCTCAAGGAATCTGTAAAAATCCTTGAAAAAACACTATTATCAGGAAATGATTATGATAACTTTTTGTCTAATCATTAAATAAAGAAATTTTTTTCAATTATTTCCAATTGCTCGATTTTTAATGTTTGAGCTGAAGTAAAAGACTTTTCATACGGGAAACATCCTTCTTATGAAGATCAGACCTATTGAAATCGATGAAGCTAACAACTTCTTCCCACTTATTCTCTGGTTTTGACTGTGTCACTTCTGTGTTCTGATCTTCAATTTCTTTGTTATGTTGAGCACGAACCTCTTGAGATTCTGTGATCTTTTTCTTATATTGAGCTAAATCTGTTGATGCTTTTGACACCATTTTATCATATTTCTCACTCTCCTCTTTGTCTTTAGCAGCTAATTCCTGATTTTTAGTAGTTTCCCACTGTTTAACTGCAACATTTTGGGTTTCAGTAACTTCTGGTGGAGGAGGTGACGAATATAAATCTACTTCCCCTTGGTTAAAACCAAAAATACCGTTTCCTGAATTTTTAGAAATTACATTATTTTCGCTATTTGTTGTTTGTGGAATGTCAAATAAATCATCAGATCCAGAATCACCTAACATATTATCCATATGAAGAATGGCCAGTAACTCCAAACAGAGTTCATCAAAATTTGAAATAAACCGACGAGATATTTTGTTTACAAAGTTTATTAATCGTTCCTAATCTTCCAACCAAAAATGTTACTGTTCCTTGTATTCGATGTATTGGAGCGGAATGCTAAACTCATGGGGAATATTGTGGATGACATCTCTAAAGCCAGTAGTAGGCAAAGATATGGCCAGGTTTTAGGTTCTTTGGTTCGCTACGGAAAGAAAAGGATTCCTTTTTCAATTCGATTTTTATCTGCATATTTTAGCTATTTCAGATCAAAATCGCTGAAAAAAAAAGCCGATTGGGATAATGGATATTCCGAATTTTCTTTTTTTCGAAAAATAAGGCTTGCTAAAGTGTTTATCGATCCTAAAAATGATGATTTATGCATCAATAAAACATCATTCATCTACTTCGGCCAGAATCAAAAAATTATTGATAAAATTGCTTTACAAACCGACCCATTTTCTAAATTACTCCAGAAAATCGAGTTTTCACCACCAATAAGTTGCGATTCATTGGTTTTTCACACACATGGTAACATGAGTTGTTACCAAAATTTGTATTTTTTCGAAGCTCTTTGAGATCAGAGTCTCTATTATAGAACAATTTGTATCTTCAATAAATTTCCATTTTCTGGAATTTTTCAAATGGATTCAGATTCTTCTCCTAACAGTGATCAACCGAACAGAACACCAGTAGAAAACTCAAATAATGAAGAAAATTCACCTGGGATTCGATCCAGTATTTCGGAGAACAGGTTTCAGAGATTTTTTTGCATTCGAACTAGGAGAGCACATATTCGATCAACTCATCAATTTAATTTCCAAGGGGAAAATGACATTGCTTTGATGTCGGCAAAAACACATGGATTCTTAGGTAATACTGTTTATGTTGGAAATCCTAATGGTGTTCATGTTAAAACTGGCGAGTATCAGTATGTAATTGTGATTAGTAAGCAAAAAAGTCTATTCACTCTCCACCAAGGAAGTGAAACTGGTGAGGTTCTATCCAATATTACAATTAGTACCGACTATGGAGAGTATATCGGACCAAGAAAGATCGGTATTTCCACTCCTAGCGCTACTTGGAATAGCGAAATTCCAAAAAGAAAGCCAAATGGGCACTGGCAGCTTAATTTTCATGGGCAGTTTACTATTACATCTTGCAAGAATGCCATTATACTTGATGAACATTCGTCTCCAGTCATTATTATACGAAAAATTGAGAAAAACACACTAGAACTAAATGTTTTCCATGAAACTCCTAACCAGGTATTGTTTGCTCTTGGGATCTCATCATTCCTATACCCCAATTAAAAATCTCTTGGTGTATTTTGTTGGCTGCTGAGTACCGAATCATCTGATGACATTACTATTTTTGAGGCTTTGTGATAACTCTTTGATGATGGACCAAAGCTATGGGAGGGGCCAAGCTGGTTTCTAATATCCACACTATCTGATTCGTTAGATTTCGCTTCAAGATCAATATGGGGCTTATCTTTTATCAAAAGACTTTGGGCCCTTGATCTTTTCGAAAAGGCATTTGCATTCTGCTCTGTACAGTTATCAATATTCATTATTGGGAAACTATCAAGTTCATAATCATTTTCATGTTTAAATGGTGGCCTAATTTGCTTCTTTGGGGAATCCAGTTTCAGTTTTGGAATTGGATTATTCTTTATCTCCTGTTCAATTAATATGGCAATGTTGTCGTCAAGAACATAGTCTCTAAGCCATGGATGATTAAACACTTCTTCAACCCCTTTGCTTCCAAGTCTTTTTTCAGGGTCAAATTGAATTAATCTCGAAACAAAGTCTTCTAGCTCTGGCGAATGATCTTCAAACATTGGGTCATATTTTGCACTTAATATGCTATGTGTGATCTTCTCGATAGTATCTCCAACAAATGGAGGTGTACCTTCGATGAACTCATAAAGCATAATACCAAGAGACCAATAATCTACAGAAACAGAGTGACGTTTAAACATTAATATTTCAGGTGCAATATAATATGGGGTACCAATTGCAGATTTTGATACATCTGAACAATCTTCTTTAGTTGAAAATTTCTCATTCTTATAACTAAGGCCAAAATCTGTTATTTTAATGTATCCATTTTCTGTTAACAGAATGTTTTTCGGTTTCATGTCTCTGTGAATTATACCTTTTGAGTGAAGATAATTCAAGCCTTCTAGAATTTGGAATACAAAAAATTTGCATACTTCTTCTGGAAAAGATCCCATTTTATCAATTAATGTTCCAAGATCACCTCCTTTTAGATACTCCATTACTAAATAAACATTAGAGTTATCTTTCAGCGAATAATAAAACCTCACAACTCTAGGATGATTAAGCCGATTTAGAATATCTCTTTCGGTAAAAATTCGCTTCATTGATGTTTCAGACTTGAGGTCTGCCTGAGGAATAGTTTTAATTGCATAAACATCTCCGGTTTGGTTGTGGTGAGCAAGACTTACAGTAGCGAAAGCCCCTTTGGATATTTTCGATTCAATTATAAAATCATTAATTGTAAGTTTGTACATATGCTTTAAACTCTTTGTGTGAACTGTCTCTAAAAGAACAGACATAGCTGAGAGTAAACTATCGCAAAGATTCTTTTTCAATACTAATAAGCTTTTCGCTCGTAGTTTAATTTCAAAATCAAAATTATACTTAAAGAAAAATTGTACAAAAAACTGAGCCATTTGTTCCAGTTCTTTAGCTGAATCAATCAGAATTGGATTTATCTGAATAGCTTGATCAAGGAAAACATAAAGATGAAACATTTGAATTGTTAGGAAAGAATGTGATTGATTCAAAGACATCCACTTGCAATCAAGAAACCGTTCAGCGATTTCCATTTTAAGCTTTTCGATATCCTCATCTATTTGTCGTATTTTCGCCTCTTTTTGAAAAAACTGAATACAGCTCTCAGTATGCTCAATTATTCGGTCCGCCTGAACAATTGAATTGCAAAGCCGGCAGATTTCTGTAGATTCTGCGTCATATTCTTGAGATATTTCTGCGAGATTGGAATAGCTCTCAGATTTGGAAACATTTACTTGAATAAATAGAGATAATAAGCTTGACAAAGATATAATAGAGTTCATTATCCGCTTAAATGTTCCGTTTTCAAGACACCTTTGGGTTAAAGTCAATGTCTCGTTTAATCTTGTCACAAAATTGGAAAACTTGCAATCTAGGAGCTCATCAACTTTATTAATAACCAAATTTCGTGTTTCAAAGTCACCAGAGCGATCATTTTTGCTCTTCTCTAAGGAAATTGATTCTATTAAATTTGACCCTTGAGCCTGAATTTGTTTATAAAACAGAAAATAATCAATCCCGCGGGAATTAATAATATCATTTTCGTTCTTGATATTCTTGATTTTGAACATCCGCTCAGAGTTGTTCTTTGATAGCTTCATATGCTTTCAAAACTTCTAATGTAAATGAAGTAATCAAAAAGTGAAAAACATCACGATCATTTCTCTGAATATTTTAACAACAGGTTTGATTTTTTGGAGGAGGGGGAGGAACGGGTTTGATAGGCGGGGACTCATAAAGTGTATTGTTCTCATCAGTTAATTCAGCTATATCTATAAACAGTTTTTCGATACCTTCGCCTGATCTTGCAGAAACTTCAACAAAGTAACATGCTTTTATATCAGTTGCCAATTGTACTCCTGCTTCTTTGGTAACTTCTCTATTCGGAAGATCTTTTTTGTTACCTACCAATACTATTTTAATGTTATTCGGCGATTTATCGAGAATATCTGATGCCCAACTCTTTATTGAATCAAAGCTTGATTTGGATGATATATCATATACAAGAATAGCAACACCAGCAGATCTATAGTACATTGGTGCCAATGTGCGAAATTTTTCCTGTCCTGCAGTATCCCAAAGCTGCATCCGTATTGTTCCTTTGGGCATTGTGATTCCTTTGGTTAAAAAAGTCACTCCAATTGTAGGGTTCAAAGAATTATCAAATTTTTCATGAAAAAATCGGGTAGCTATGCATGTCTTCCCGACTTCAGTGTTCCCTACAATGACGATTTTCACATTTTTCATAATGACACTTTTACTGGGCCAGCTTTTCGATACCGAGTTATTGTTTCACAACTTTTAATACATTTTTCAATGGAAGTATAAAACTGTAACGTATGAAAGGTCAATAAATCCTCTCAAAAACTTCACATATTTTTGAGAGTGAACTTCCTGATCAGGTGTATCCACGATTAATAAAGTGAACGTTTAAAATTAGAAGGAGGTGTATCAGTTCTATACATCAAATTTCAATTTGAAGTATATTTAGGGGCATATTATAGATTTATATGTGATATGAATATGCTAACGAAATTAACTCAGGGAAACAGATATCTCAAATGGTTGAAGTAATGCTAGAAAAATATTCAACAAATAGACAATAAAGTAGTTTCGGTTGTTTTATCTATCCAGCACTCAAAGGAGGAAATTGTGAAATTCAAGGTACTCATGAACAACAGCCATTTTTTCCAGAGAATCATTCAACAATTATTTCAAATGTCCATTTATTCTTATGGTTGTTTCGATGTGGGAACAAATCAAAACAGCTGCTTGGTAACATTATCAGTTTTGATCTCCTCAGTTTTTTGACATTTCATTATCAAAAAGATAATGAAAACAATTAAAGATATTGCTATGCCTCCAATTATAACATATGAAAGTTGTATTGATTGTTCAGTTTGTTGACATATGTTTTCTGTATTGTCAAGATCAAGTTTGATCACTGGTCTTCCACCAAAGACTTTAGCTTCATATGTTTTTGGAACAAAGACATTGGTTATACTTGGTAATTGAATGTTTTTCCCTATGTTTCTATCTCCTTTGTAGATGAAACAGCTTAAATTATTGCACAAATCAAATGCAGAATCTCCAATAGATGTCACACTTGATGGAATGGTGATTGTTGCTAATGATGAACATCCATTGAATGCAGAATGACCAATAGATGTCACACTTGATGGAATATTGATTGATTTTAATGATGAACATCCATTGAATGTAGAATCTCCAATAGATGTCACACTTGATGGAATGGTGATTGTTGCTAATGATGAACATCCATTGAATACAGAATGACCAATTGATGTCACACTTGGTGGAATGCTGATTGATGTTAATAATGAACATCCATTGAATGCAGAATCTCCAATAGATGTCACACTTGATGGAATGGTGATTGTTGCTAATGATGAACATCCATTGAATACAGAATGACCAATTGATGTCACACTTGATGGAATGCTGATTGATGTTAATGAAGAACATTTATAAAAATAATTATCTGGAATAGATGAAATCCCTTCAATAATATAAACTGAGGTGATTGATTTAATTGAAAAACAAATCAAACGAAAATCAAATTGATTGTTGATTGAAATATTAACTTGATTCAAAGAAACGCATCCTTCAAATGAAGATGATCCAATTGATGTCACACTTGATGAAATGTTGATTGATGTCAATGATGAACATCCTTTAAAGGCAGAATCTCCGATAGATGTCACATTTGATGGAATATTGATTGATGTTAATGACGAGCATCCCTTGAATGTAGAATCCCCAATAGATGTCACACTTGATGGAATGTTGATTGATATTAATGATGAACATCCATCGAATGCATATGATCCAATTGAAGACACACTTGATGGAATGTTGATTGTTGTTAAAAATGAACATCCTTTGAAATACGTATATGGAATAGTTGAAATCCCATCATTAATATTGACTATGGTGATTGATTCATGATTTCCAAAAATAGATTTATAAAGGATGTCATTGTTGATTGAGATGTTAACTTGAATCAAAGAATCACATCCTGAGAATGCTGAATCTCCAATAGATGTCACACCAGATGAAATATTGATTGATGTTAATGATGAACATCCATTGAATGCAGAATGACCAATAGATGTCACACTTGATGGAATGTTGATTGATGCTAATGATGAACATACACTGAATGCAGAATCTCCAATAGATGTCACACCAGATGAAATATTGATTGATGTTAATGACAAACATCCATAGAATGCAGAATGACCAATAGATGGAACACTTGATGGAATGCTGATTGATGTTAATGATGAACATCCATTGAATGCAGAATAATCAATAGATGTCACACCTGATGGAATATTGATTGATTTTAATGATGAACATCCATAGAATGCAGAATCTCCAATAGAAATCACACTTGATGGAATGTTGATTGATGTTAATGATGAACATCCTTTGAATGCAGAATAATCAATAGATGTCACACCTGATGGAATATTGATTGATTTTAATGATGAACATCCATTAAATGCAGAAAAACCAATGGATACCACACCAAATGAAATATTGATCGAAGTTAATGAAGAACATCCTTTGAACGCCATATAACTAATTGATGTGATATGAAATTCTGTATTATTAAAAATCAATGGTTCTCTAAGAACAATATCAGTAGGTGATCCATTGTAACCTGTAACTTCAACATTCTTTCCATTCTCTAAAACAGTATAGTTTAGCCCTTCAAACATGAATTTTTCACCAACACCAAATGATATACTAGATACCAATAAATACCAAACAATCATTTAATAACCAAGTAATTTTCAATATTGTATCCAATTTTCGATGAAAAACCCTCATAAATTACTCAAATAATGAATTCAAATTCTGAAAATTGCACCTAGGCTCTTTTTTCAATACTTTTAATTTTAAAACCCTCAATTACAGACTGGAAACGTAACTTTTTAAAAAAACGAGATAAATTGCCAACAATTTCTTATCAAAAACCAATACTTCAAAAAGTCTTCATTTTTACTTTTTCTACGAGATGTTCAAAGGTCCATCTTTGTATTCTGATTATGATTATGTAATTGAATCAAGGAGTTAGTTAAATAACTTTTACCTGCTTCTTGAGCACTGACAATTCATGTTACTTCACCATGTATTATATATGTGGCTGTTTGAATTGTTAGATATGATCTAAAAAGTTTGATGTTTCCATCTATACCGTCTTAATCAATACTCAGAAGCTAATCATTGTTTCATAAAATTTTAAAAATTGAATTCAGTGATTATTAATAAACAATTCTAATAATTCTCATTTATATTCAGTAATGAAATCGATTAATGATGGTTCTTTCATAATATTTAAATATGCAGACTCTCATCATTCGAATCTGGTTGAAAATGGGATGAATTCAATTTGAAAGACTAGGGCAAAAAATTTCGAGCATTATTAAGTTTTGATCGAGCATGCTAAAGCTTACAAGCCTAATTAATTGGAATATATTGTATGTCAATCTGATGACTTGAAGAATAACGATTAATAAAGTGAACGTTTATAAAATGGAAGGAGGTGATTGGAAAAAGAGACTTGGAATCTATGAAGGGATGTTGAAGAGTATCAATTCTACGCCGAATTTCGATTTCTCCTCCATTCAGGGGCAAATTATTGAATTAATTTCGGATGTTAATCCGAATTGCCAACATATTGCACTACAAATCTGCCAACAATATGTGACAAAGGGAAGGCAGATTCCGATATCCCAAATTGTTAAGGTATTGATAGAAAAAGGTTTAACAAATAGACAACACAATTGTGAATTGTCACTTCAGATTATCCTGAGTTGCTTTAATGATAACAGCGAGATTATTTTAGCATTAATATACGAGGAAATTCAATCAAAATCCCTTAAAATTGTATTATCAATGATACAGCTATTGGAAGATATTGTTAAACAGTCAAACAGAGTGAATCTCGGAGAAATAATGAAGAATATTGACCCATTGTTGACCCACAAGAATCCCAAAGTAAGACAATCGGCTTTAGAGCTCACTAAAACTCTTGAGGTACCTAAGTCATTGCCTCCATCTCCTAAAACTATTCAAGGATCCCCAAAAGCGTCAAAACTCATGTCTCCTATTAAATTTAGCCATCCAATGGTAGATGCAACCGATAACAAGCAGAAAAATATATCTTTTAATATTAAGAAATCCAAAGGAAAGATACTTTCTTCAGGAAGTAATAGTTCATCATGGGTATTATGGGCTGATACAGAATTACTTACTAATCTGGAAAGTCCAAAATGGCAAGCAGTTGTTGAAGGACTTGAATCAATAAGAAAGAAGTATCAAGAAGCCGAATCTTCGTCTGGTGCTATTGCTTATGGACTTACAACAGTTTTTGTGAATAGAACTTTTGCTCCTAAAGTTATGAATCAAATACTTGAGAGTATCCTATTTTTTTTGAAAGAGGATCATGATCAAATATGTGAAGAGACATATAATTCGACACTTTCATTTTTCTTGGATAAGGTTTCTGATAAGCGTCATGAAGATTGCCTCTTCAGTATTATGGATCAAATTGGAGAATCAAACTCATTTAATAGTGTATATAAATCTCTTTACAACCACCTCAATGCAAAAAATCCAGTTTTGCCTTCAAGAATATTATCATATATCTGTTATACTATCAAACAATATGGAAGGTCTTTTGAAATTGACCAGGTTGAATTATCAGAAAACTTGAAACCATTGTGTTCTCATGCTGATCCTAATGTGAGGAAAAACTCATTGGAATGTGTGGCATCATTAGCTAGTGTATATGGAGAAAGCATTATTGATGGTTTCAAATCTTTGAAGAAAGTGCAATTGGATGAAATAAGGAAATCTATGAATGTTCAACCATCCATAATTCCAAATCAAAACAACAATTCGAAGCTGATTCCTCCAAAACATGATTCTAAAATGACTGAAAAGCCAAAGAGATCAAGCAGTGAAGCTCGACCAAAGTCTTCAAATCTTTTGCCAAGGGTTGTTGAAATCAAAAAAAATGATATTTTTCCGGATGATTTGATTCATAGTATTGGAGAAAAATATAAGACCGAGGAACAAAAATCAATTTTTGAGAATGTTGAGCTTATATCATCATCAATTCTGAAAGAAAAGGGAGAAGGTTCCTCAAACTATAACCAAATAGAGTTATTATTCACAAAAATTAACCCATATTTACGTGATTCTGATTCATATTCTTCAATAATGCTGTTGATTGTGAAAATCATTAAAAATTGCTTTGAGATACTAGGATCTGCATTTATAAGTGATATCCCAGCTAGATTTTTGTTAGACTTTGTTGTTCTCTTAAATATTAATAATAGCATTTTGCGACAAGCTCTAAACAATTGTATTATATATCTGTCGAAAAATTACTGCAATTTTGTTCCATCAGTACTTGTTAAAAGTTTTCATCTTCTAAATCATGATGCGAAGAGTTTATCTTTGAGTATTATAAATGATATTCCTTATGAGATGAACCTGATAGAATTTTGGCCGCTTATCACCGATATTATTTCTGATGATACGGGATTTGAGTCCTCGAGCATGATAATTGATAAATATATGTTATTAAAAGGGGCTGAAGCTTTTGTTAAATCTAGAGCATCCCAGTTTAATGCTACTATCCGAGAAAGGATAATTAAAAGCTTATGTTTTAAACAATCAAAATCGAGCAAAATTTATAAACTATCCCCAACTTCGGCTCTGTATTCTCAAAGAAAACCCACTATAATGGGATTAATTCCAGAATTCCTCACAAATCCTATTTCGAACGATTTTTTGGACCAGATTATGAATGATTATTTTTGTGAATTTTTTAATTTGGAACTGAAGAACTATGATATTAAGTTATCTTTTAAAAAGATAAAAGAAGAAATTGCAAATGATTTATCATTATTAGTATATTCGACTGATCTATTAATTATATGGTGCTATCATATTTCGAAAAATTATGATAATGAGTTTGAGATGGTCAATATAATCATACATCTTATTATTGACTATTATCAAGAAATTAATCAATCTTTGGATCGGCTTAATCTCATCCTTCTCCTTGGCTATTTGTTCAATTTTGATCAAAAATTCAAAGAATTCCAAGCATTAATAGAAAGTATTAGAATCATGTTAGATCCAAGAATGTTTTATGATGTATTAATATTTATTTTAAGGAACTCTAACTCAGGAATAGTTATATCATCATGTTTGAATCATATAACTAAAAATTTGGGTTCGTTTCCTCAAAACATGCAATCTGATTTAATGAATTGTATTTCTTCGATTAAAGGTTTGCAATCTTTGAACATAAACATACAGAATTCTATTGAAAGTATAAAAAATAGTTTTATTAATGAAAATTCTCCAAGTGAAAAGCCAGTTTTCAACAAATGTAAAGTATGTGATTCAATTATCCAAAAACTTAACACACCTTCTTTAATAATATATGAATGGATATACCAAATATCATCTCCAGACTCTGTAATTACAATTCAAGCGCTTAAATCGATAACACGTCAAATAGATTCAAATGCATCCTATTTTTCTCCTCATTTGGAAAATTTATTATTAGCTCTAATATCAAAGATCCACTCTAGTTTTTCCATGGAAGATCCTCCATTTCGTCTCCTCAAGTATCTGGCTTTTTGTATGTTCTCCTTGTTTGAAAAAACCGAATTACCTAAGCAGATCCATTATGACTATACCAAGCAAATAATTTTAGAATTAATAACGAGACTCTGTAATGGAGTAGAAGATTCATATGCATCGCATGCATTGAACATGCTCATAGTGAAAATAATCGAGTCATGTACATTGCAATCTTTCAAAGCATTATTATGTGGATTGAACGAATTCCTAAATAACGAATTCTCCGATAAATGGGGCAAATTAGCAATTAAATGTTTTGAGCCATGCCGTGATCAAATATATGATAATCATAATACTGAAGAGATTATTGAATCGTTTAATGCTGTTGAGTCATTCTTAAACACCCACAGTCCTAAAGCAATGAAAGAATCCCAGATTGGATCTAGGATCTTTCAAGCTATAAGCAAATACTGCATATTTATAAACCAAATCAATCCTGACCTAATACAGAAATATGAGGCTAAAAATGGGTCTTCCTTAATCAAACAAATGCTAGTATAGATTTCTTAGAAAAATCTAACAAAGAATTGAATATTTATGCGTTCAAAATCAAATTGAAGGCAAAATATATCATAAATTAGAGAAAAAATTGTTTTATTTTGAATTGCTTTAAATTCATTCAAATTCATTATTTGTAGCCTTTTCAAATATAAAGTGAAGTGAAAATCTCTTTTAAAATTTCAATTAAAATAATTGTTTAAAACAAACTTTGAGAGTTTTATTGATCCATTTAGAAAAATTGATAATTTATTTGACCACCAACGAGTTCATTTTTATGAGTGTTTCTAAGGCTGCTTGTCTTGTTGTGAACATGAATGGGTTGCTTGATGGCTATTTGGAAGCTATAAATAATAGTCTTGCAATGGTTAACCAGTATCTAACTAAAAATGGGTATTATAGAGAGAAATTTGAGATTTACTCTGAAGAAGATCTTCCAAAAATACTCGAGTTTGTTAATAATCACCAAAAAGCATCTTCATTCCTATTCTACTATGTTAGCAATGGAGCTCCCCCACGTTTACCTAAACAACGCGTTCCTCCAGGTCAAACTGTTGCTGTTGATCCAGGAAATAAATATGATATGAATTTCAGGTTCAAGCAATTATTGGAACAAACTTGCATCAAATGCCAAGACAACCTTTTCATGATTCTTGATTGTCCATTATGCCCTGGTGTTCCAAGCCCAAGAAGTGGTGGTCCTTTCAATTCAAGAATGTACTATTTGGCTGCATCTAACCAAGAAACAGCCCGAATTGTTCCAGGTCCAAGTGGATACACAACATTTACCAAAGTTGTTTTCGATTATATGAATACTGCAAAGTCCTATAAACATAGCGACTTAGTATTTATTCTTGATAATAACTACAAAAACAACGAAACACAGTTTTTCCATCGAATCTATCCAGTATCATAATAAATCTTTTCATGCATTTTCATTCTTTCCATTGTATTATTTTGTTACCAAGTTTCCTTGCAAATACCATTGCTTTTTGATATGACGCTTCACTAAGCTCCACATTCTCACCCATTAGCATAGATACCTCCGATTCAGCAAACAGAACCGCATCCGTATGTTTATGCATAATATCAGCAAGAAATATTGACCTGTTCATTACTAGTGATAATCTACATAATGAGTGTGGAGTAAGCTCAGTCTTGGCAATATCATACGCCATAGAGTATACTGAATCTGCTCTTGAAGTAAAAAACCTTTTTTGGGTTTCTGGGGCAAATTCAGATACATACCGGTATAGATCTCCCTGCAAGCGTAGAAGATCAACTCTATCTTCGATTCCTGTGCATCCAGGTATCAGTTGTTGATCAATTATAGACAAAACATCCTGACAAAGAACCTTAAGTAAATCGTATTGGCTCCCAATAATTCCTTTGATTGCATCATTAGTCCTATTCTTCCGATCTGGAATTTCTTTAGCAATATTCTCCTTTAAGTGCTTAAGATTATTCCTAATTGGATTCACAATAGCCTGAACTAGGTTGAGGAAGAATATTCGTTGTTTTTGGGTCATCCTAGAGTCCATATCAATAGCTTGCTTCATGTATCCCAATGAAGAATCATATAACTCCGATTCAAACATCCTTTTCGACATGAAAAGAAGGATTTTCCGTTGTTTGTGCAAAAGTTCTCCCTCCATAAAAAATCAACTATTCTTTATTGTTCTTGGTGATCTGGACATTATGATTAGGTATATCATACTGAAATAGGAATAATTTAACGAATATCAACAAAGATGTTATATATTGGAAAATGGCACCTGCACTGAGGAACTTTTGCATTGACATTAGAGTCATATAGAGGATAGCAAATCCTAAAGCCAACCAAGAAACAGAAAATGAGAGTAACGAGATGTTCATACCGAGCTTTCTGAGAACATAGTCGCTAATTGTGAAATAAATTATGGATCCAATGAAGAAAAAAAAGGCACCTGTGAGATGAATCGGTGCATTATCAAGCAATGTGATGGTACAGAGCGAAAATATCCCTAAAGGAATTGCTATTAATCCGATTTTCATAAACAATTGAAGAGTTGGAAAGCGAATATTCTTTTTCACAGACAAATCTGAGGCTACGGTATTCCTAATTAAAATAAGGACAAATACAAACACAGATTCGATAGATAATCCAACCCCAAAAATCCTTGTTTCAGGAAAATACAATACTGTCTCGGAAATCGTTTTTATTCTTCCATCATATTTATTATGCATAGAATAATAAAAAATCCAACAAACAATAACAGAAACGAATGGTAAAATTATAGAAATGTAATAAATGGGGGTAATAGAGAGTTTTATCATTTTATATATTGGACCAAATTTTGGGTGTTTTTTTCAGTGATAGAATCGCCAAATATACTAATTTAATGACTCTGATATACTCCTTATATAAATAATTCCATATACAATTAGAATACTTGATATAATGTATGAAAAAAAGGTTATATAGAATACATCATCACCATTGATTGTATTATCTTCAATTAAGATGTACCTGTCATTCTTTTCTTCCTTGAAACGACATCTATGAAAAAGAATATCATGACCCAAATCCCCATTAACTTCTTCAAATCGGTTAGATGAGAAATTACAATATGAGAAACGTGTTTCAGGTATGGTATTCAGAAAATATACAGATTTCGATAAGAGCCCTCTGTTGTTTCGAAAGGATACATGCTCAAAAATGTAATGGCGTGTACTATTAGAAATTATTGAAACTTCAAAAACACCTGAATTGGTTCCAATGTTATCTATAAATTTTGACGAATTAACATCAATACTTGTGTCTTCTAAGAATAGTAATACACCTTCATCAACAATCCAGTTACCATTGAAAATAGTATTATTAATGGAAAAATTCGAGGTTTGAATTGAAAGAAAAGGCCCATTGCTTATGTGATTATCCAATAATGATGCATTATTAACAGTTGATTCAGAATGAGTCAAGGCAAATGCCGTAGCCTGACATGAATTATTAATGAAAACTGTGGAGATTAGATGCAATGAAGACTCGTTAGAGAGCTGAGAAGAGGTTATTGATTCTGCGATATTATTCGAAACAATTGTTTGATTTAGGAATTTTATCGAAGATCTGGGAGCAAATATCAATGATTGTCCAAAAGCATAATTATTATTAATAATGGAGTTCGTGATATTTAGGCTAGACATGGTCATTGAATGTAATAATGCTCCTCGATTATTCTCTACTAATGATCCGTCCATTGTAATATTTGCAAGAGAATCTCCAACAATCAGAGCCGATGTTCCACAAAAATTATTAGACATAGTAGAATTCATAAGAATAACTACAATAAAAAACCATGATCCAAAAAGAGGTGAGTTTGGAACAACATTGTACATAACTGTAGAGTTATTAATCTCAGCTGCAGCATTGGTGAACTCAATTAACGGGATTGTTCCCCTCGATTTTTGGATATTAAAACTAATCGTTGAATTGAAAACACCAAGAATCGCAGTGTTCATACCAATTAGGGATGTTCCTTCAACAGAATTATTATAAATCGAGCTATTTGCCAAAATTACGGTAACATTTGAAAATGACATCATTGGAAAGTCGTATTCAAGAGAATTGTTCTCAAAAGAACAATTCACCATCATAAAAATGTCCATTCCCCGTACTGATAGGATTGGTGAATTAAAATTAACAAAGATGAACCCAAATAATACTGATTCATTAAATGGAGATATTTCCAGATAAAAATCTCTCTCATTTAAAGATGAATTCACTCCATCCACAATAATATTGTTTCCTGCTATTCCTCCTCCTATTTTTAAAGCATAATTAGTCATATTTGCAAAAATTTCAAGCTGCTCTGATGACTCAATCCTTGAATCAACCAATTGAATCATATCATCTTTTGAAAAAAGCGAAACAGCAACTTTCCAATCACAAGGCCACATAGGATGACATATTGTTCGATTATCTCCGCCCCATTTCGCAAAATATTCTGTTGATGATCCTAATACAAGAAAGAAAGCGACAATATTCAAAATTGGGGAAAAAAGTAGTGCATTTTGCAAGTAATATGCTTCCAATATGGTTTATTTTACTGATTGCTCTGAATACTATTCTCAATTGCAGACAACCTCTTAAGATGGGCTTCAGTTGGCATAAAACCTCTCTGGGTCTTAAATCCATACTTGGTCGACCCAGGAGTCGTGTCTCCGAATTTTCTATCAATACAATATCTCACATCGTCAGCTGTAAGAGTCTTAGGATCCCTCATTTTCATGTATTCAGAGGAAAGTTTAACGACAGTATCGATAAAATCATCAGCTATATCAAGTAATAGACTCTCAGCTAGCGGCTCTATGGAAGCTGAGGGATCAATCTTATGAAGGAGATCAGATATTGTGTATTCTCTAGTAATATCCTGTTTTATATCGATAAGATTCGGATAATAAGCTCGGGACATTTCTTGTTCATTTGGTGTTTCCATTTTTTCCGATTATTTTGTAAAAATTGCCTCTCTTTCCTCCCATATTGTTCTGCTTGTTTAAGCTTGAGCAAGACGGACATATCCAGTATTATTTTTTCCAAAAATTTTCACATACAATGACACTACCTGTGTTTTCTTTTTCCCTAAATTCGTTTGGAATATATGATCCTTACACAAAGAAAGCTGATTTTATGAATTCGGCTTCATCCATTTCTAATGATTATTTAATTCCGTCAAGCTTTCAATATCAAGTTTTTATGAAAGCAAAAGTAATTAAAGTGGTTGAAAATGTTCCGATATCAGTCAAACTAGGCGAAACGGTCATCATTAAGTCTGTAGCCCACCCAAAAAACACAAATTTCTCGATTATCATTAAAGGTGGGAAAGAATATGTGTATCCTATAGAGTATCTGCAATTTGATTATTTTAACTAAAATCTAATTTTCTCTAAATGTTTGAGGAAGAAGAAGATGGAACAATAATAATGAGCCAAAAATCGATTCTTGAGTGCTGTAGAAAGCACAATTTATACCAAGTTCCGGATTTAAATGATTCTTTGCATTTGGAATCTGTTGGTTTTACGAAAATCCGGGGATTGGATAATTTTTTCAATTTGCAAGTTCTATGGCTGAATAACAATCAGCTAACAAGTATTTGTGGACTTTCTAATTTAACAAAGCTTAAATCGCTGTATTTGCATGAGAATTTTATCGAAACCATTAGTGGTTTAGAGAACCTTGTTAATCTCGAAGTTTTGATCATGTCAAGAAACATGATATCCAAAATAGAAGGGCTTGAAAATCTACAGTCATTGACAACTCTTGATCTTGACAATAATCGGATTAAAGATACCAAGTGTATCGATGGAATTGCCTGTTGTAAAAAGATACAAATCCTTCATTTAGCACAAAATGGAATGGAAGGAGGAGATCCAATCGAAATTCTTCAACAATTACCGGATTTGCGAGTTTTGAACCTTGAAGGTAATCCGATATGCAGATCAATATCTAATTACCGTAGAGTTATGATTTCAAAACTTAGAACTATACGATACCTTGATGACGAACCAGTTGATGAGGAAACACGAAGACTAAATGATGCATGGATCAAGGGCGGGAAAGCTGAAGAAATGAACGAGAGGCACAAAATAAGGGCAGAAAAAGAAAAAAGGCACAAAGATGATATGAGAGAGTTTCGAAGAATGCAAAGAGATGCTCTAATTAAGTCAGGTGGATCAATCGAAAGTTATCCTGAACTGCTGAGTAGTGATGATGAAAGCGCTCAAGAAAAAATGAAGCATAAATTTGCTTTAATGGTCGAAAATAAAGACGGAACGATTGTTGTCCAGGATAAGGATTTAGACACTCTTGATTAAAGACTCGAGTTATTGTTTGTAAATATGTCGGTTTAGAATTTAATGAGTGTGGAAGACATCATTTACTCCGACAAGTATTATGATGATATTTACGAATATAGACATGTTATTTTGCCGAAAGAAATAAGCAGACATGACCCAAAAGACAGGCTTTTAAGTGAAACAGAATGGAGGGAATTGGGTATTCAGATGAGTCCTGGTTGGATTCACTATCATAGACATCCACCAGAGCCACGAATATTACTGTTTCGAAGGGAGCATCATGGAAACGTTCCTAAAAACGAATATTAAATCATTTTCTATTTACTTTCTTCTTGAACACTTGGTTTTTTAACTGGGAGCACACCTGTTTGTACTTTCTCTTTCTTGGGTTTTGTGACTTCGAATGTTTCAACTGCTTTGGGAATCAGTTCAGGAGGGAGATCCTTTCGAACACCACCCTTTCCAATTATTTGAGTTATTCCTAATTTTTCAACGAACACTGATGTCTTAACTCCAATTCCAATTATTGGGTAACCAGGAATTACATAATCCTTTTGCAAAAATACGTCCTTTAAGCTTGCTTCGGGATCAACCATAATATACTTGCTTCCTTTCTTGGGAGTATCTCTTCCATAAACCCATGGAACAGAGTTGGTTTTGATATATATGAGAACAGAGTCGGTTGTATACCTTTTTTCAATATCCCAAGGTGGTGATTGGGCATTTGGTAGAAGGCCAGGCAAAACCATAGCTAAAATCTCAATAAAGCTTATAGATTCCGTTACAGCTTCCATGAAATCAACTTGAAGAACTTCATCAAATGCAATTACCATTGGCCAGATTGTTTCCTCTTTATCTTCATCATATTGTAGAAGTAAATCCCAATTCCCTTGCCATGAGTGCTCAAATTGACCAACAGATATCTTCCTTTGCTTGAGGAAAGAAGACACAGATTTAATTGAATCGAAAAGAATGCATACTCTTTTGCGGTTTTCTTGAATCTCATTATTCACTTTTGTTATTACTTCTTGAAGGGGGGCACGAATTGGATCATCTGCTTCAACAATCTCCAAGCCAGCTTCGGCAGCTGCTATAGCTTTATCCCAATTCGACATACCTTGATATGCATGAGCTGCTCTCAAATATGCCTTTTTGTTAAACTTATCATACTTGATCGCCCAATCAGCATCCAAAGCTGCTTTTTGATACTGACCCAAACCCAAAGAAACAGTTGCACGATTTGAGTGTAATATTGATTTAAGAGATTCATCGGTAGGATTCTCTTTCAATCCTTGAGTCCACCACTTGGCTGCCGCAAGCCAATTATGCTTTCCTGATTGAAATAGATCATTTCCAAGGTTCTTAAAATGCTTTGCCATTGAGTCTGGAGTCTCTCCATCATACATAACATGCTGAATTGCGCCCAAATACTTATCATTCTCAATATCATCTGGTAACTCGGTAATAAAAAGAGGATGGCGCTTCCATTCATCATCATCGTTCTTATCAATGCCACTCAATGCTGCTTGATGAGCTAAATCATATGTTGCATCAATGTCTTTTTCATCCATTTCTGTGGTCATAATTTTCTATGTAAAATGATCGTTAAAAAATTGGGTAAAAAACTTGAATTCTGCAATAATATCCCCAAGCTCTTCTGTGTCGAGAGAAAGCCTGGGGTGTCGATAATTTTGTGCCTCTATATATTTCGAACAATTTTTAAGTTCCTCAACTAAGTTTTCGAGCTGATCAACAAAACTTTCTGCCATAAAACTATTAAGAAATCAATTAATATTTTGCCAGAGGTATTTTTGGCACACAAAGGGTGTCTCTATTTGCGAGAAATATGATTCATGTGTGTGCTTAATTATCGTCTCTGGCTCTTTAAATGGATTGAAAGATTTGTTTTGAATTTTTTCGATAAATGATGTTAGTAGATATATTAATGAGATGATAAAACTGTGATCATAATGAATAAGATCGATTTCTTCTACGAAGATAAATGCTTTTTGGATGTCTTTTGGAAAAGTTATACGAATTGTGATTCTTTGCTGTTTGGTTTTGATAATATCTATGTGGATTTTGTCGGGAAATTGTGGTTCAAGTTTGGAGTCCGAACACCTAATGATAATACAACCTTGTGTTTTGTTGAATACAATTGTTTTTCTTAAATCAAAATAACACATTTCTTCGTTTTTGGGAGATAATGAAGAGCCAAATAATGATTGAATACTATTATCAGCACATATAACATAAATCAATTGGGTAAATTTGAGATTATCCAATTGAGATTGATCAAATTCTGATGTGGGAGGTAGAAACTTCGAATCCTGGTTGAATAATCCAATACTATTCAAGAAAGCGCTTGAAACACATTTAAAATCATCTTTGACTCTTCTTAACCGATTTATAACAACCGAATCATTACATTCTTCTCGCTCTAAAGAACAGGCTTCATATTCAGACGGATCAGAGAGCGAAAATCCATAATCGCCCATTGATTTCATAATATCAAGATATTTTTGATCATTATCCAATTGAATAATTCCAGAAGGATTTGGGGTTATTTGCCAATTATCTTTGGAAATACTACTATGATCTTCAATAATTTCTGTTGGGTATGCTGGTTTGAAGTTCCATTTAAATCTCCCAATGTACTTATTTGATACAATGTAAGACTCAGTAATTCCTATAATGTGATCTTTATTGGATAAAACACAATTAACTGTATTATCATTCTTAATTTGTGACGTTTCCTTAACACCAATTGAATAATAAGAATCAAGGAACATAACAAAGTTTTTCATATATGCTCTCAAATCATTGTCCGTTTTATTAATCTCATTTCTTTTCATCCAATCATTCGAGAAAACATGAAAAGATGTATAAATGGAAAAACAATCTATGATTGTACTTGAATTAATAAGAAAATCAACAAAAATATTCAAATAATCCGAGAGAAGAGATGGTGTTTTTGAGGCAACTAAGGTTAGAATATTTAACAAAACACCAAGTAATTTTTCAATTGAACCATTTTTGATCAGCTCGATATCTTTCAAATGAGGTATCAGTAGCTCAATTGAATAAACATCAAAAACATTCAATGATTGAAGAGTTATTTCAAGTATACCTATTAATTGGTCAAATATTCGGCTTTCAGATATTGAACACTCTTGAATTAACAAAAAAGCAACCGAAAATGCTTTCAAAGGGCTTGGTAATGACGAGACAAACTGTATAATTTTGGATAATAAAGTATTGGTTTGATCAGATTTATCACATGAAATGAGGTTGTATGATTGTAACAAAAACGACGTAATTGAAGGAAAAGAAAGATATTCATTTTTTGTTTGAAAATACTCTAATGTATTTGTGAGAAGTAAATTCGATTCTTTGAATCTATTTAACATCAATTTAACACTTATAGATATGGCAATTTGTTTGATTCTATCTCGCTTATTGGACATAAATAAAGGTAAAAGATTGTATAAGAATCTCAATTGATCAATCGAAACCAAAGAACATGATTGATGATTGTTAAAAAATGAATCAATAAGAAGAAGCGAACAAAGCATCACACTATCATTGCATGATGGCTTTAAACCATATTCAATCCATTCAGACAATCTTTTGACAAAGAAAAAAGCATTATAATTGACTTTTTCTGGAAATGATTGAGATATCTGAAGTAATGTATAGTAAATTGATGATTCAATAAGGTAATAATTTAGCTTTTCATCTTCGTTCAATGTTTGCCATTTAAAAGACTCAATAATGGTATCTAAGAATGACAATACAAATGAATAACTTTGTTTTTCAACATGTAAAGATGGTAAAACAATTTTATTTTCAATGAAAAAGTCAGCAACTGATGAAACACAAATAGTTTTGCAATTATCACAAAAAGATTTATTTGGATCATTCAAATAACCCTCTAAAAACGGAGAAAAACTCTTATTTTCTATAAAATTCAAATCATCAAATGAGAATCCTAATATCTTTTCAATATTTAAAAAAGAATACCAAGAAACAAAAACTGATATGATATGACAAAATTGAGATGAATTAATTCCCATGTTGGTGGGCATCACTAACCATGATTTTGGTAAAGCAATACAATTATTCACAACTAAAGCAAAATAACACATTATAACATAAATAACTGAAAATACTCCGCCTTTTAGAGAATGGTTTATAATAGTCTTTAGAATAAGGAAAATATGATCCTGTGCAATAATTGGAACAATAATTTCAAAAAACCTCGATAAGCATTCAGTTACTTGATTGAGATTTGATGGATTTTTAATATTGAGCCCCTTGACAAATATGTGATCAATTGTTTTGATTAATGAACCTATTCCAATTTGTAGAAGCTCAGGAGTGCATATACATATATGTTTTAATATTTCAGTATTGTCTTTATATAGAAACCCCATAAATTTTAAAACAAAATCATAACTCTGTATTTCATCAATGTAATCGAATGCACACTCCCTAAGTAACATAAAAAAGTACACTGCTGAGTGTTCTATATTGAGAATCTCAAAGAAAAGGCTAGGTTGATCAAAAAAAGACTGAACCATATCACGTATCAATGCATGAATTTCTATAGGACAAGGCCCATTAATTCCATAAGAAATTGTTTTTGCATCATGAGCTCTATAGCAAACAGATAGTATTTGTTTTTGAACAATTTTCCACCAGGATAAAAAAGAATTCTGGGGTAATCTCTTCATTTCATTAAACAAAAATGCAATATGGCTAATTAAATGATACTTGTCTTTCATTTGATTGTCATTAATTTGAATCCGCAAATCATTAGGAATATCAAGAAGCAAATTTGAGGGTTCTTTGCAATAAGGTTGAAGAGAAGAAAAATCAAACATATATGTAATAAAACCTTTTGTGTATTTTTCAGAACTACCTGATAAAACATTGATCAGTATATATGTAACTTTAACACCGAAGTTTCTAATCTCAAAATAGTTCTTTGGATGCAAAATTGCTAGGAAACAAGATGTCATATCATCAATCATTGTTATTTTATAATCATTATAACTTGTAATCGAAATTATGTCTTCAACACAGCCTAAAACCATCATTAAAGTCTTCAAAGGGTTCTTCTGAAACAATCCTGTTTTAATAGGTTTTTGAAATTGTTGCAAAAAGCTATATAATGATGAAAAAAATGTTATAAACTCTTTTTCAATATAATTTCGTATCGATAGTTCCTTATCTATAATTTGTTTGCATTTGGTAAAAAATGGATGACTTGCCATGAAAAAAAATTGATCTTTAGGATTTTTCCTTCAATATATCACATATGAAAAACTATAATAACAATTTAAAAACTATTTTCATGATAGTTCACCTTGAAAGTTTGCCATCTGTTTTGGATTTCGAATCAGATCGTACTTGGAAAGGAATATTTAGTATTAAATCGATGAATGAAGCGTATTTTTTTGAGTGGATACCTGGCGAAAGCGAAAACACTGAAGAGATATTTTCAAATGGTGTGAAAACATGTGTTTTTTTCTTCTTTCATAACATTAAATCTATAAAAATCGAAGAGACAGCAGAAAAATGTCTGATACTGAAGTTTTTTGTTCCTGATTTCACCACCTACTCGAGGTTTATTGTATCTCCTGAGTATAATTCCAAAACAACCGAATTCTTCAATAGTCTAATAGATATTGGTTTGCTTCAACTGAATCAAAAGCAAAAAAATGTCTTTGATTGTCTCTTTTCAGTTACCAGAAACTATAAAGCAACTCCAGGATCGGTTTCTTTGTTTAGTCTCCAAGCGTATCATGCCCATATGAGAGCATGTAATAGAATATATACTGAGAATATTAAGATTGATTTGGAAGTAGGCTCATCAATGATCGCTGAGTTTGTCAAAGGAGAGAATTGCATTCCAAATTATAAAGAGATGAAGAAAGTTATTTATATTAAAGGATGTGATGAATCGTACAGACCATTACTATGGTTATACTTATTTGGAGTTTATTCTCCCAATTATGACAAAGGAAATAATGAAAGAAAGATGAATAAACTTATAAAGCAATATTTGGTTCTCAAACATCAGTGGAATTCAATAATTGAGGAACAACAGGAGTCAATTAGGTCAATTAAAGAGCTGGTTAACAATGATGTTAAAAGGACTGACAGAGAGTCTGATCATTTCCGAACTGAAGATTCCATTGGTATGCAATCTTTGAAGAATATTATGTTTGCATATATTCTTTTTCATAGAAACACATCTTATGTTCAAGGAATGTGTGATTTAGCAACTCCATTCTTTCATCTATTTATCAAATTGTTTTTAAATGAAAATGAAGTACTAATGTGGAATGATGAGGTATATACCAGAGAGAAAGCAGAGACAATTGTTTTTTGGTGTTTTAATAACATGATGGATATGAGTTCATATGTTGATATATTCGGTAATTTGAAAAATAGTCAGACATTTTTATCAGAAAGAATTCTTTCAATTGCATCCTCAGTCCATCCAATGCTTGGTCAATGGCTTCAAATACAAAAAATAGATGATTTGTTGTTTATATACAAATCGTGTTTGTTGCAATTCAAAAGAGATTTTCCTATTCCAGCATTATTGAGAATATGGGATACCATTTATTCATCAGAGAAACCCAAGGTTTTCATTCGCTTCTTATCAGGAGCTATTCTTTTTAGTTTGTTTCCACTTTTAATAACAAAACCATGTTCTAATTTAGGGGAAGTTATGAAATCAACATCAGAATCATTTAATGAGCTTAATATTGAAGAAGTTTTGAAACTAAGTCATATATTAATGGAAAAAGGGAAAACTGGACCCCAATCTAGATGGATATTAATGGATTATCCAAAAGAAAAGGCAGATGGATTGTTTAATTCTGAATACTTGGAGAATTCTAAGATTCTTTTTTCCACAAAATAAGATATTTATCTATCAGGGTTTACTATTTCGTACAAAGCTATTTTCTAATTTTTGGATATAATGAAATCCACTTCAGAATCTTTTTATGAGATGAGTATTGAAGATTATTGTGTAATGGCTGAAATTTTCCAAAAAATCTATTTGTTCCCAGAACTCACTCATTTCGTCGAAATCATGATATATTTTGTTCATTAATGTTAATCATTTAGATAAGTCTATAAAAACACAAATATTTAAAGATTCAATGAAATCTTGAGCTTTTATTGTTTAATCCCACATTATTTCAAATAATGAGCCGCATAATCCATTGGGGTTCTTCCTTGGCGATCAATAGCATTTGTATCAGCTCCATGACGAATAAGATTGTCGAAAACCAAACGATTCATTTTAATTGCAGCCAAATGAAGTGCAGTGAATCCATCAATTATAAATAAACAAATGAAGCCTTTTGATTAATATCTACACCTTGATTCAAAAAATACTCTATAATATCATTATGACCAAAGGATGAAGCAATCAGAAAAGGAGTTACATCATGGTAAACACTATAACATCATCAGATTTAATATCAACACGAGCTCCATGGTTAACAAGAAACTCAACAACATTAAGATGGCCATATTGGGCAGCAAAATGTAGAGGGGTCAAATTTTCTTGGCTTGGATCCATAACATTAACGTCAGTCCCATTGGAAATTAAAAACTCAATTCTTTCTAAATCCCCATTAATTGCTGCTTCAAATATATTAGCATCCTTTCCTATATTATCTTCATTTTCATCTACAATATTACGCTCCTTTTGTTCGACAGACATAGAAAAAAATGATTTTACATTTTCGATAAAACATTTAATAGTACAATTCAAAGTGATCTCCTGTTTGTTGTATTTCATATCCATCAATCAATATCATTGTTGGATATCATTGAAGATTAGTTTTCAAACCAGATCTAGCCGAATCGGTTTTCTTTTTGGATATTGGTGGTGTCTCTGGTACAACATGAAGGCGAGACGGTAAAGATTGCTTCCTAAACTGAGAATACATTGTTCTTGTTCTTGGGGAGAACAATGTCGCATCCTTTTCATCAAAATTAGTATTGCTTGATACTAATTTCTTAACAGGGCTTCTTTTTGCTTTCAATTGAAGCAGTGCATTTTCTATTGGATTTAGAGTTCTTTCCATTTCTTGTTGCAATTTTGCAATAGTTTTCTTCTCATACTCAGAGTGTACCAGTATCTCTTTGTTATGAGTTAGTTTCAATTTACTCCTTTCTTTCTCCATCTGAGCTGCGATCTTCTGTTGTGCTTTCTGCGATTCTTCTTTTTGCATTTGATCTGCAATAGATTTTGTTTCTTTAGCTTTCGAGTACATCTTAGATATGGCCATGGATTTCTCCATTTCTCTCAACTGGAGCAGCCTTGTTGATGGTTTGTTGAATTGCCTTAAAAAATCATCATTTTTCCATTTTTCTCTCAGCTCTTCCATTTCTACTTTGTGCTTGTTTATTATATCGTCTAATTTTTTTGCAGAATCGAGTTTAAACTCTTCAACCATTGTATTATACTTTTTAACTATTTCTTTTTTCTGTGAAGTAAGCAATTTATATCTCTGATACAATTCTCCCATTATTTCATCATTCTTACTAATAATTTCTTTTTCTTTAAGCGCTTTTTGAATCTTCGACGAAATCATATCACACTCTTCAGCCAAATCATAATTCGAAACTACTAATGCTTCGACTCTCTTTTTATCCAACAATTTGTAAAGAAATAATGCATATTTCTCTGGTGGTGATACACCATTGTTTTTAAACTCACTAATACAACCCCAAAGAATCTCATCCGATGGATCATCACTCTCAATTAATGGTTCCATCGGAAAAGGTACTATAGTCTTGTTGAAAACATCGTCAGCGCCTTGGTCCCCCTCAAACATTCTTGCACAAATTTACACACGACGATTTACTATTCTTTAGTAAAACAATTTGGAGACTTCCCTGAGAGTTTATTAATGGCAATATTATTGGTTTTAATTCAAAACCAAACCTAAAATTGGAAGAATTGATTAGTCCAACCAACAACCAGATGTTTCTAGGGCTTTTAATTCATTCAGGCTACTTGAGTTAAAATGAAGGGACCGTTTTAATATCTGATAATGAGATCTATCTCTATTTTATTGAGTTGTTTTCAGAGTTTACTATACTGTTAAAAACATTCCTAGAAAAATAACTAACTCTCTAGCACAAAACAACATCTTTTTGATTCAATTCCGGATATACAGACAATTCCAACTGTTGGACTGTTGCTATGGACCATGTTAGCATATGCCATTGATATAGTCCCTAAGATAGAGGTATTTCCATTTTTAATTCTATTGACATTAAAAAAAAGATTAACTAGTATCCCAATCATAGCACAGGACTCCATTTGGATAGATGATCAATTTATCCTAGTATTCACTATTTTAATGCATAATCAATACAAAATGCTCGTTTTTCCCATTTCTCCTTGAAAAACCGAGAAATTATTCTTTAGCTACGCTCTCACTTTTGATGAATGCATACTCCTGTGTCCACATCTGGGCGGCTTTCTATGTCGAATTTATGAAGAGCACAATTCCAATCAAGTTAAAAATAACAATAGAGGTTATCTTTGGTCTTTTAATTTAAGTTCTATTCTTGGAGTGCATTAACAAATCCTTCTTTCGATCAAGAATTCTAGTTAAGAATCTCAAAAACACCTAATTTCTGATTTTGGAAAAAAATTAAAGGAGTCAATTGTCTTCATATAGCACCAATTAATGGTCTTCTTTGTGAAGAATCATTAAATCAAAATTTTCAGAAATCTATTTTTGTCATATGGAAAAGAAGATCTTATTTGAGTATTTGCTTTTTAAGGACGGAGAACCAGGTATTATTCCAGAAATCGATGATATTGATTTTGTAATCAATACATTAATCAACTTGAGCAACTTTAAACCTCATAAATACGATTTGATTTTTGAACTCCATAAAAAGTACTCTGAAAGAAAAGGTTTTAGAGAGAAGTTTTTTGAGCAATTATTAAAACAAAAATCTTTTTTTGTCAACCTTTTGTTTGAAAAAAACATATATACGTCTGAAGATTTTTATAATCAAAATGGCCCTTGCAGTGATGTAATGGACTTAATAGCTTTATCTAATAAAATCTCCGACATAGATGTTCCAGAAAATGATATTTGTCAAAATTCTTCTGATCTTAATGATTATATGATTCAAACAAATTATCCTCAAAGAACCATCGAATATTGCCTAAAGCATGATGATATAAATGAAATTCATAGAATTTATTCGGATCCAAGCTTCTTCCAAGTTAAAGTTCATCCTATCGAAATTAATAATATCACAAACCTTGACTTTAACTTACTCGGTTTTTGTGGTTTTTTTGGATCAGTCAATTGTTTTAAGTTCTTTTTGGAAACAAAACTGTTTTCAATTGATGAATCAGTTATTGAGTGTGTTGTTTGCGGGGGATCAATTGATATTTTTCACTTATGTTTGCAAGCCGTAGATGTTTCAGGATTCATTTCAAAGCTGTTATTCTTGGCATCATGTTATAATAACTTAGATATTTTGCGATTTTTGCATGAAAATGGTGCAGAATTGAACCAAGAAGATAATGGAAAAATAACTCCTCTTCATAGAGCTGCTCAATATGGCCATCATGGTGTTGTTGAATATTTAGTGAATCAAAAAGCTGAAATAAATGCAAAAGATAACGATAATCAAACTCCTCTTCATTTAGCTGCTGAGAATGGTCATCTTAGTGTTGTTGAATATCTAGTGAATCAAAAAGCTGATATAAATGCAAAAACTCAGAAAGAGTCTACTCCTCTTCATTTAGCTGCTTCTAAAGGTCATCTTAGTGTTGTTGAATATCTAATTAATCAAAAAGCTGATATAAATGCAAAAAATAGTGATGTTGAGTTTTAATATTTAATGAGACTCCTCTTCATTTAGCTTTACAAAAAGGTCATCTTAGTGTTGTTGAATATCTAATTAATCAAAAAGCCGATATAAATGCAAAAGATACTAATGTTGAGTTTTAATATTTGATTGGACTCCTCTTCATTATGCTGCTCAAAGAGGCCATCTTAGTGTTGTTGAATATCTAGTTAATCAAAAAGCTGAAATAAATGCAAAAGATACTAATGTTGAGTTTTTATATTTGATTGGACTCCTCTTCATTATGCTGCTTATTATAGTCATCTTAGTGTTGTTGAATATCTAGTTAATCAAAAAGCCGATATAAATGCAAAAGATACTAATGTTGAGTTTTAATATTTGATTGGACTCCTCTTCATTATGCTGCTCAAAGAGGCCATCTTAGTGTTGTTGAATATCTAGTTAATCAAAAAGCTGAAATAAATGCAAAAGATACTAATGTTGAGTTTTTATATTTGATTGGACTCCTCTTCATTTAGCTGCTTTTAATGGTCATCTTAGTGTTGTTGAATATCTAGTTAATCAAAAAGCTGATATAAATGCAAAAAGTGAGAGTGTTGAGTTTTTATATTTGATTGGACTCCTCTTCATTATGCTGATGATAATGGTCATCTTCATGTTGTTGAATATCTCGTTAATCAAGAAGCTGATATAAATGCAAAAGGTGATGATAATCAAACTCCTCTTCATTATGCTGCTTATAATGTTCATCTTAGTGTTGTTGAATATTGAAAGAAGAAAACAAATCCTTTATCAAAATTACGAATAAAATTCGCACTCTCAGATATATTGGTCTTTCTTGATTTTCACAGAAAATTCTCTCTATAAGTTGTTTGGAATTCATGTTTCCACCCCTGAAATCTTAATATGCCCTAATAATGTAAATTAACTTCAGATATGAGGAACTGGCCAATTGGATGTGAATATGTAAGAACATGGAGGATCATTAGATTTCTAATGTTCAGAAGACAATAAATGAGAAGCTGTATTATCAATAACAAATGAATAAAATGAGAACCTCGAAAAGAACTTAGTAATATGTAGGGATGTCAAAATGACCCCATTTATCAATTTTTGGGGTCATATTGGTTGGGGTTTTGGGGTCAAAGAAGTTAAGAAATAATTGAAGAGAATTCGATTAATTAAATTACAGTTAACTTTTATAAGGTTTTAAACTTTTTTTCTAATGTTTA
>Ga0209639_1000353_pt1 | contig 68918 bp, 73 predicted proteins | sample EPASupsiteHSE605_FD_187268 | JGI IMG/M metagenome (GOLD analysis project Ga0209639, IMG submission 187268) | Bioremediated contaminated groundwater from EPA Superfund site, New Mexico - Sample HSE6-05 (SPAdes) (version 2) | ecosystem: Environmental > Aquatic > Deep subsurface > Groundwater >... | reverse complement strand
TTTATTCACTTAATTCCAATAGTGAGGAATCTAACATAAGCCGAAACTTTTTATTTAATAATGACATTGATCTTATTATTGATATTATCGATGCTGTCAATTTAGAAAGGAACCTGGTTCTTAGTTATGAATTAATGGAAATCGGAAAGCCAATTTTAATATTACTTAACCAGATTGATAGAGCGCGTTCTATGGGTATAAAAATAGACTGCAGACTTTTATCCCGTAAAATGGGAGCTCCAGTCATAGCCTTCTCTGCTGCGACCGGCGAGGGGTTTGTCGAATTAATGCAATTGCTGGAGAAAGGAGTCAATAACAAAGGATACAATACAGCGCAATTTGACTATCACGCTGAGTCAACGGAAAACATTCAGAAAAATATGCAGGTCATGGTTCTCGGTCAGGATGGATGCTTGGGAGATTGCGGTAAATGCTCGTTATCTAACGATAAATGCGTCAGCCAGGAAGATCTGGAGAGAGCTAAACGGGCTCGTAGTCTGGCGGGGATGGTTAGTAATCAGATGGATGTACGTCAAACGATGTATTTGGAAAAAGTTCAGGCCGTGATAGATAAACCTGTGCTAGGAACGATAATACTTCTTTTTCTGGCCTATTTAAGCTTTATAATTCTGTTGAACTTTATCGAAATTAGTGAAGGGCCTATAAATGTTTTTCTAGCTCCTGTTAATAAAATAATTGAAGACTTTATACTTACTGCTCTGCCACAAGGACTAATAAGTATCGTGCTTGCTAAGGCTGTTCCTGAGGGCTTAATCATACCGTTTACCATAATCATGCCTGCCATGCTCATGGTTAGCTTATTAATGGCTGTGTTGGAGGATACCGGCTTACTGCCACGGTATTCGGTTGCGTTAGAGAGAATAGGCAGTTTCTTTGGTGTATCAGGCCAGGCAATCATTCCCCTATCCCTGGGATTTGGGTGCAGAACTCCGGCTATTGTTGCTACCAGGGTTATGCCCACCGAAGCCCAGCGCTTTATAATTATAACCCTGCTTAGTATTGTAATACCCTGTGCGGCGACACTTGGGATTCTGGCCTCGGTAATATCCGCTTTTCATGCTTCATTGGCGGTGATCGTTCTGACAATGCTGGCAATACTATTGATTCTAGCTTCTGTTTTGAGCCGAATCATGCCGGCAGAGAATGAATTTATATATGAATTGCCTCCTGTAAGAATTCCTGTTGGCAGCAATATATGGAGCAAAATAAGAATTAGATTCTCCGGCTTTTTTACAGAAGTATTACCACTGTTACTGATCATGAGTATAGGAATCAGAGCTCTGCTGGAATCAGGAGCACTTGAGATATTCCGCGGTATGGAGCAATTCACCAGGTTTCTTTTTGGCATACCAGCTGAAGCTTTTGTAGCGGTTTTGATCACAATATTCCAGCGCTACCTGGCTCCAATAGTTTTAATGAGTCTGCCTCTGACTCCAAGGGAAGCTACAATTGCTATTACTATGATTGCTTTATCATTGCCGTGTTTACCAATGATGGTTATGACAGTTAGAGAATTGGGATCTAAAAGCCTGGGCAAAATTATTGTATTGGGCTTTGCCACTTCGTTTACAGTGGGAATAGTTTTAAATCTGATATTACCGCATTAGGAAGGTACAAAAATATGCTTATGAGTAACTTGAAACCAGGTGAAAAAGTACGTGTTATAAAGATAAAAGGGAGCCAACTCGAAAGGCGTCTATACGAATTGGGAATTATACACGGTTCTGATATAGAACTGGTATCTCTTCATCCTTTTAAGGGACCTCTGGTATTAAAAGTAGGAAATACCACCCTGGCTCTAGGACACGATATTGCTGAATTAATTGAGGTGGAAGAAATGTGAATAGAAAATAGATTATTGCCAATTATAAATATTAGATAATGAGCTATAATGTTTCGTTACTAATTAAGGAGTGAAGTAATTGGCAATAAATATGATCGGTACTACTGACCATCTTAGAATGGCCAAATCAGTACTTACAGATTTGAGAAACCGCGGGTTTGAGGAACATGCCTCTATAATGTTTGCCGGCAGCGAGGAGAAGGTAAGCTGGCTTGATAACATTCTTTCCGAATCTAACGGACAAAATGTAGATAGAGCACCTTACGATGCAGGGGTGGTAGATATGCCTGATCTAGGTCTGGTTGCCTCTGTTGGTCCTGCCTACGGATTTTTGGCTGATTCGGTCCAAACACCCGACGGAGGACTGAGAGAGGTTTGTAACGATATGGGTATACGTGATGAGGGTAAAAGATTGATAGAACAATGGCTTGAAGAGGGTAAGTATATTCTGATCATAAATGGTACTGAAGACGAACAAACTGATTTTTTAAGAAAACAGCTCGAAGATTTGCAAGGAATAGATCATTTAACTTTATGTTAAGCGCAAGTGGGTAAGCGCAAGTGGGGACGGTTCTTGCCTTGCGGAAAACCGCAAGGCAAGAACCGTCCCCACTTGCGCTTACGAAGAACTGCCCTCCCCGTGTGTGGGAGGGCAGTATTATGTGAGAAGAAGCTTGGAATTATCTGCTCATGGATTATGCATTTTGGGCGGCGCACTCGTATTCCCCAACTAAAGATCCCATTAATTCTTTAACTGAAACAATTTCTTTACATCGATGAACATTCTCACCGGCGAATTCCAATCCATTTTTCATGTTTCCCTTTTGGGCATTCATTAAAGCCACAGCAATGCAATAAGGACTGTTTTTAAAATCACAGGTTACTATACAATGATAGGGGCATTTAAAGGGCTTCTTTTTCCCTGCATGCACATCATCAATGAATTCATTACGCAGCGCTCTTCCTGGCATTCCTACCGGGCTTTTGATAATTACCATATCTTCCGGCCGAGCATCAACATAGGCTTGTTTAAATTTAATTGAAGCATCACACTCATGAGTGGTAACAAATCTAGTCGCCATCTGTACGCCGGATGCCCCTAATTGTAAAAACTTATATATATCTTGTCCGTTAAATATACCACCAGCTGCGATTACAGGAATGGTCTTCTGACCTTTTTCCTCAAATGGTTTAATTTCCCTAATTACCTCGGGAATCAATATCTCTAAAGAATATTTAGGATTATCAAGCTGTTCCGGTTTGAATCCAAGATGTCCACCAGCCTTCGGTCCTTCTACTACAAACGCATCAGGAAGATAGTTGTATTTATCCAGCCATTTTTTAGCTATTATAGCTGCTGCCCGTCCTGAGGATACAATAGGAACAAGTTTAGTATGTTGATTCCCTTTCAAGTATTGGGGAAGGGTAAGGGGAAGACCGGCCCCAGAAAAAATTATGTCGATACCTTCCTCGATGGAAGTTGTAACCATATCAGCGAAATTAGACAGGGCGACCATAATATTAACGCCCAGAATGCCATTAGTTGCTTCTCTAGCTTTTCGAATCTCCATTTTCAAACGCCGTTTACTGGCTTCGAGGTAATTAGAGAAGCCATCCAATTCAAGCATTCCCATTCCCGCGGCTGCAATTACACCGACTCCGCCTTCGTTTGCTACTGCCGAGGCTAACCCTGATAAAGAAACCCCTACTCCCATTCCTCCCTGAACAATGGGAATTCTGGCAGTTAAGTCGCCTATCTGCAATTCTTTAATATGCTTGGTATTCATACCCATCTCCCTTACTCGCTCTAAAATATATCTGTAGTAGTTCTTGCTGAAACAGGAATAATTAGCCATATAATTGTAGATGCTGTTATAACTGGTTAGGTATTGGCTTACTGTTTCTTACAAAATTCAACAACATAGACGAATTAAATTATACCATAAAACATGATGATTTATCAGAAGATTCCGATAGTTTATTGACAAGATAGCCTCGCACTGTATAAACTTATCCCAAGTATTGTACTTTAAGATTATCTTAAGCTATTATAATTTTACTGTTATTAGTAATGCAAATATACGTACGAAAGGTATTACTGCTATGAAAGCTAAAGTACTTGGTATTGGTTACTACCTGCCCGAAAAAATACTTAGTAACCAAGATCTGGAAAAAATGGTTGATACTAATGACGCTTGGATTGTTGAGAGAACAGGTATAAAAGAACGAAGGATTGTTGAGCCAGGGGGTAAAAACTCTGACATTTCAATTGAAGCGGCGCGCAAAGCTCTGCAGGATGCAAATATAGATCCACTGCAATTGGATCTTATTATTGTGGCTACTGTCACGCCGGATATGCCATTCCCCTCCACAGCTTGTATTGTGCAAGCTCTGCTGGGAGCAAAAAATGCATCCGCATTTGATTTAGCAGCTGGTTGTACCGGATTTATTTATGCACTCTCGGTTGCTGAAAAAATGTTAATTTCCCCTGAAATTAATAGCGTACTTATAATCGGTTGTGATATTGTATCATCGGTTATCGACTATACTGACCGGAATACTTGCATACTTTTTGGTGATGGTGCAGGAGCTATGGTTCTGGGTAAATCTGAAGGAGACTGTGGAATACTAAGCACGACTATCGGCGCTGACGGTACCGGGGCAGGGCTTCTCTACATGGCTGCAGGGGGTTCAGCATTACCAGCAACCCACGAGACCGTAGAAAAACGCTTACATTATCTTAGGATGAATGGCAATGAGGTTTTCAAATTCGCTTCCAAAATTGTTGCCCAGACCACATCGGAATTGCTGGATAAAGCGGGCTTAACTTATGATGATATCGATCTTTTTGTGCCTCATCAGGCCAATTCGCGGATAATTCAAAGCGCAATGCGGCGTATGATGCTGCCGCCGGAAAAAGTGGCTATCAATCTGGATCATTGTGGTAATATTTCGGCCGGGTCTATCCCGGTAGCTTTAGCCCAGTACAATGAAAAATGCCCGCTTAGAAGTGGAGCAAATATTCTTATGGTGGGATTCGGAACAGGTTTAACATATGGCGGAGCGATAATACGCTGGGGGAGGGATTAGAAATGCGGATACATACAAATATATGTGATTTATTAGGAATTAAATATCCTATTATTCAAGGCGGTATGGCCTGGATTGCTGGTGGAAAGCTTGCAGCAGCAGTGTCTGAGGCAGGCGGGCTAGGTACTATCGGCAGCGGGAATTCCCCGGCATCATGGCTTCGCGAGCAGATCGGTATGGCAAGAGAAATTACTTCTCGTAATTTTGCCGTGAATCTTGTGCTTACCTCGCCTTACCTTGAAGAAAATCTTGAATTGATAATTAAAGAAAAGATACCGGTAGTTGCTACCGGGGGAGGAAATCCCGGCCCCCTTATGGGAAAATTTAAAGAAGCTGGTATCAAGGTTATGCCCGTCGTGGCTTCAGTTGCACTGGCACGCCGTTTGGAACGTCTAGGTGCAGATGCTTTGGTTGTTGAAGGTGTGGAATCAGGCGGCCATGTGGGTGAAATGACAACTATGTGTATAGTTCCGATGGTTGCCGATGAAGTTAAAATCCCCATTATTGCCGCTGGCGGAATTGCTGATGGCCGCGGAGTTGCTGCAGCTTTGGCTTTGGGCGCTCAGGGGGCCCAGCTCGGCACGCGTTTTATTTGTGCTCAGGAAGCTAATGTCCATCCAGCTTATCAGGAGAAAGTAATTAAGACCCGTGATAGAGCTACGGTAGTATGTGGAGTATCTACAGGTCATCCAGTCAGAGCTATTCAAAACAGTTTTACCCGGGAGTATTTGAAAACTGAAAAAGATGGGGCAGATAAAGAAGTTCTGATGAGGCTTGGCTCCGGACGCTACCCTCTGGCAGCGGTTGAGGGTGACATTGAAAATGGCAGTATCTTAGCCGGACAGATTTCTGGATTAGTAAAGAAGATGCAGTCATCAAGTGAAATAGTTGAGGAAATCATGGCAGAATCTTTAGTTATCCTGCAAAAATTAGGAGGCATGCCATGTTAAAATTAGCCTTTGTATTTCCAGGGCAGGGTTCTCAATATGTGGGGATGGGCAAAGAGATCGCAGAGTCTTTTGATGAAGCGGCACAGGTATTTACTGCTGCAGATGATATATGTGGATATAAATTAAGTTCCATCTGTTTCGAAGGTCCTCAGGAGGTTTTGAATCAAACCAAATTTGCTCAGCCTGCTATTCTGGTTACCAGTCTGGCCTGTTTATCGGTGGCCAAGAAAAATGGATTGTCACCCCAGATGGTAAGCGGCTTAAGCTTAGGAGAATACACTGCATTGGCAGCAGCCGGATCAATCAGCCTGGAGCAGGTCCTGCCCCTGGTGATGAGAAGGGCAGAACTTATGCAGGAGGCTGTTCCGCTGGGAAAGGGCGCAATGGCTGCAATCATTGGCCTGGATAGTACCATAGTTGAGAACATTTGCAGTCAGGTAGAAGGCACTGTAACTGTAGCCAATTATAATTGCCCGGGGCAGCTGGTTATATCGGGTAACAATGATGCCGTTGAAGAGGCTGCCAATCTGCTTAAACAGGAAGGTGCCAAGACTAAGATTTTGGCAATCAGTGTACCCTCTCATAGTCCGCTGATGCGGGATTGTGCTGGTATATTTTCCGATGAAGTTGCCAGGGTCCAATTTAATGATCCTATATCTGCTGAAGTTATTTCTAACGTTAATGCTATTGAAAATAAAGCCATAGACTTTCCCGATTTATTAGTGAAACAGTTATATTCACCGGTACGATGGGAACAAAGTATTCGCTATATGATGACCAAGGTCGATTATTTTATAGAGATTGGGCCTGGTTCCAGTCTTTCGGGATTAATCAAAAAAATAGATCGTAATCGGGTTCTCGGTCAAATCGAGGATAATAAAACGCTGCAAAAACTAATAGAGAAGGTGAAAGAGATATGAATAGACCTACCGCTTTGGTAACTGGAAGTTCGCGTGGTATTGGCAGAGCTATAGCCATACATCTGGCACAAAACGGCTTTCAGGTGGCAGTAAACTACTACAACAAAGTTGATGAAGCCACGAACAGAGAACAGGCTCAGGAAGTATTGACAGCAATTGAAGCTGCGGGAGGATCAGGCATTATATTAGGTGCTGATGTATCAACCCCGCAAGGTGCCGCAGAACTTATAGAAAAAACGGTAGAAGGTCTGGGCAGCATAGATGTTTTAGTTAATAATGCAGGTATTAATAAAGATCAGCTAATAATACGAATGTCAGATGCCCTATGGAATGATATAATAAACACTAATTTGTCGTCAGCTTTTTATTGTTCGAAAGCGGCTCTTAAGTATATGATGAAAAAGAAATATGGTAGAATCATTAATATATCATCCGTAGTTGGAATTGCTGGGAATGCAGGGCAGGCTCATTATGCGGCTTCCAAAGCAGGCCTCCTGGGTCTTACCGGCACAATTTCCAAGGAATATGGACCCCGTGGTATTACTGCTAATGCGGTAGCTCCCGGTTACATAGAAAGCGAAATGACCATGAAACTGCCCCCTGAGGTAAGTAAAAAAATGGTTGAGCAAATCCCTGTAGGTAGATTAGGTACCCCAGAAGATGTTGCCAATTTGGTGGGATTTCTGGTTTCACCCGCAGCTGCCTACATAAACGGTCAGGTTATTCGAGTTGATGGTGGAATGTCTATTTAATCTCTAATTATTTTATTAAGGAGGGTTAACATGTCAGTATTTGAAACGGTAAAAAAGATCATAGTGGAAGTAAAGGATATTTCGGGTGATGATATTCAGTTAGAATCACGCTTTGAAGAGGATTTGGAGGCTGATTCACTGGATGTAGTGGAAATGATTATGTTGCTGGAAGAAGAATTTGAATTTGAAATACCCGAGGAAATAGCAGAGAAGCTTAAAACAGTCAAAGATGTTGTCGATTACATCGAAAAACATCTGGCAGAATAGGCTTAGGATGAGGTGAAATTTTGACACCACGTAGAGTTGTAATTAGCGGGATGGGAACCATATGTCCCATAGCCCATAATGTTAATGAATTTTGGACGAAGCTGGTGGAAGGACAAAGCGGTATAGACATAATTGACCGCTTTGACCCCACCGACTATCCTTCAAAAATAGCTGCTCAGGTTAAGGATTTTAATGCCCAGGACTATATGCCGCGAACCGAAGCCCGACGCATGGATCTGTTTATTCAGTATGCATGTGCCGCTTCCAGGCTTGCATTGGAAGATGCCGGACTGGAATTAAAGAAATTTAATCCTGATCGCGCCGGAGTACTGGTGGGGTCTGGGATTGGCGGCATAGAGATATTTGAGAAGCAATGCCTGGTACTGCAAAAACGGGGAGTGGGCGGTATAAGCCCATTCTTTATCCCCATGCTTATTCCCAACATGGCTGCAGGCCAAATATCTATTATGTTTGGAGCCAGGGGACCAAGCAGCTGCTCGGTTACAGCCTGTGCTACGGCAACCAATTCTATCGGAGATGCCTTACGTATTATCCAGAATGGAGCCGCTGATATTATGATAACCGGGGGTACAGAAGCACCGATAACACCCCTGAGTATTGCCGGATTTTGCGCTATGAAAGCATTATCTACCCGAAACGATCAACCTAAACAGGCATGTCGGCCTTTCGATATTGATCGCGATGGTTTTGTTATGGGTGAAGGCGCCGGGATTGTTATTCTTGAAGAACTTGAACACGCCTTGAAGCGGGGCGCTAAGATTTATGCGGAATTAATAGGCTATGGAAGTAGCTCTGATGCTTATCACATAGTACAGCCTGACCCGGAAGGTAATGGAGCAGCCAGGGCTTTAAATGCTGCCCTGGATGAGGCAGGGATTCGAGCTGGAGAACTTGATTATATGAATGCCCATGGTACGGGTACTCATTTTAACGATCTGGTAGAAACTAAAGCACTGAAACAGGTACTTGGTTCAGAGAGTAAAAATTTAGCAATTACTTCGACTAAGGCAGCTACTGGTCACATGCTGGGATCTGCTGGCGCTGTTGAACTCATTGCAACCGTGTTAACCTGTAACAATAATCTGATTCCAGCCACTATTAATCTAGATAATCCTGATCCAGAATGTGACCTGGATTATGTAAGGGGACAGGCGAGAGAAAAGCAAATTGAGATAGCTGCATCGGAATCACTGGGCTTTGGTGGGCATAATGCGGTTCTTATCATAAGAAAATTTAGACAATAGGGGTATGTTATGGATATAAACGAGATTATGCAGGTTTTGCCCCATCGATATCCTTTTCTTCTGGTGGATAGAATTATAGAACTTGAACCTGGGAAAAAGGCTGTAGGAATTAAGAATGTTACCGTGAATGAGCCTCATTTCACCGGACATTTCCCTGGCAAACCCATTATGCCTGGGGTACTGATGATAGAAGCCATGGCTCAGGTGGGAGCCTGTGCACTTTTTAGTGAAGAGAAATATAAAGGGCAGTTGGGTGTTTTAGCAGGTGTTGATAATTTTCGGTTTAAGCGTCAGGCAACTCCGGGAGATACATTAATAATAACCACCGAAGTAATTAAATTAAAAAGCAGCTTTGGGTGGTTTAAAGGCGAAATTCGCATTCAAGATGACTTAGTATGCCGGGGTGAACTCATGTTTGGAATGGAAAAATCATCTCGAAAGGATGATTAAATGTTTAACAAAAAAAAGGCTTATATAGATCTTTCGAGTGTTAAAAAAAACCAACTCACATTTGATACCAGAGAAGGAAATTTTTCGTGTCCGGCTTGTTCGGCATGGATTTCTGAAACTGAAAAAATTCAAAACAACGATTTCTGTCCGCGTTGTTCTCATCACTTTCCTATTACTGCCTGGGAACGGATTTACTCCATTTGTGACAAAAATACCTTTGAAGAATGGGATACTAATCTGTCATCATTGAACCCATTGGACTTTCCTGATTATGCAGAAAAGCTGGATATAGCAAAAGAGGAAACCGTATTGCCAGAAGCTATAATCACAGGAAGAGGCAGTATTGGGGGATCTAAGGTAGTAATAGGAGCGATGGATGCACGCTTTATGATGGGAAGTATGGGTTCGGTAGTGGGGGAAAAGATTTGCCGCGCTATGGAAGAAGCTGTCCAGCAATCGCTTCCTTTTATAATATTTTGTTGTTCGGGTGGAGCTCGCATGCAGGAGGGGATGCTGTCTTTAATGCAGATGGCAAAAACCAGCGCTGCTGTTGGGCGTTTAAATGATGCCGGCTTATTATACGTATCCATACTGACTCATCCAACTACTGGAGGGGTTACGGCTAGCTTTGCTTCGCTGGCGGATATTATTATTGCCGAGCCCGGTGCACTAATTGGTTTTACCGGTCCTAGAGTTATCGAACAAACGACAGGTCAAAAACTTCCTGCAGGATTTCAACGCTCTGAATTTCTCTTAAAGCATGGAATGATTGACATTGTTCAACCACGGTTGGAGATGCGTTCTTTACTTATACGATTATTGAACGTTCACCAAGGAGGAAATCATGGCTAAAAACAAATTCGAGTTTGAATCGACATACCGCTTATTAGAATCAAAGCTGGAAGAGTTAAGAGACCTCTCTGTTAAATTAAACTGTGACTTCAGCAGTGAAATTGCTAATGTAGAGAAACGTATTAATCAGCTAAAAGAAGAACGCTATAAAAATTTGACTCCCTGGGAGCAGGTGCTTTTATCACGTGACCTGGAAAGACCTATGACCAGGGATTTCATTCAAACCCTTTTGACTGAATTTATTGAGCTGCATGGAGACCGGTTGTATGGAGATGATCCTGCCATTGTAGGTGGAGTAGGTATATTTGATGGGCGGGCCGTAACCGTATTAGGCCATCAAAAAGGGAAAGATACGCCTGATAACATCATTCATAACTTCGGAATGCCCCGTCCAGAAGGGTACCGTAAGGCATACCGCCTCCTCATGGAAGCTGAAAGATTTGGACGTCCAGTATTAACTTTTATTAATACTCCTGGGGCTGACCCGGGAATAGGAGCTGAAGAGCGCGGTCAGGCATGGGCTATTTCCCAACTTTTAATCTGCTTAAGCAAATTAAAAGTGCCGGTTGTATCAGTTATCACTGGTGAGGGAGGTAGTGGAGGGGCGTTAGCCCTAACAGTTGCTGACCGTATTTTAATGCTAAATAATGCAGTATTTTCGGTGGCATCACCTGAGACCTGTGCATCTATATTACTGCGTGACGCCAAAAGAGCCGACGAAATGGCAGCGGCATTAAAACTGAATGCTAAATCTCTTAAAGAGCTGGAAATTATAGATGAGATCATTGAAGAGCCAGCTCAGGATTTTCTTTTAGATTCGGCTGATTTTGTCACATCATTAAGAAACAGCATCAAAAAACATATGGATGCGGTATGTTCCAGTGATATTAACGAACTGCTGGAGCAGCGCTATAAGCGTTTAAGGAAAATAGGCAAGATTCAAGAATAACCAAATGATAATATCATGGCGAAGAAAAGGGGAACGGTTCTCTGTATACGGCAATAATGTGCTGTATATAGAGAACCGTTCCTCTTTTTCTATTGGGCTTTGTTTTACTCTGCAATATTAGACATATAATTATTGGTTATGATAAAATGTACTCGTTAATCTCAAGGAGGTGATGTCGATGCTTAAACTTGAAAATATTTGTATGCAGGTTAGCAATGATCATGGCGAGACAATAGAAATTCTCAAAGGTTTAAATATTCAATTTGAAAAAGGTAAAGTTTATGCCGTAACCGGACCTAATGGCGGGGGTAAGACTTCCATTGCTAAGGTTATAATGGGAATTTATCGACACAACAAAGGGCATATATATCTGGAGGGAGAAGATATCAGCGAACTTTCTATAACAGATAGAGCCCTGAGGGGTATTGGGTATGCCTTCCAACAGCCCCCTCGGTTTAAAGGTCTGACAATAAAAGATGTGCTGAGTATTGCTTCCCCTGAAGCAGATCTGCTGCGGATTAGAACCTATCTTAGGGATGTTGGCCTGTGCCCCGAAGATTATTTAGATCGGGATCTGGGAGCGGGATTAAGTGGTGGAGAGATAAAAAGGATTGAGATGGCCCAATTGTTATTAAGGGGGCCTCAAATCAGTATTTTTGACGAACCAGAAGCTGGGGTGGATTTGTGGACCATACAAAAATTGCTGGGATTAATAGTATCAAGGTATAAAAATAATCCTAATAAAACAGCTGTTGTTATTACTCATAACGAAAATATTATCCCGATTTGCGACGAAATAATAGTTATCGACGGGGGAATAGTAAAGGCCCAGGGGCCCCCTAAGGAAATATGGCATTTAATTAAAGACGATATAGAATGCAAAGTGCGTAATCAGTGTCAGGGGGATGTGATTTATGAACTTAAGTAAACTAGACTTAGATATGCTCGATGCAATAGCTGATTTAAAAGACGTACCCGATGGAGCACTTAATATAAGACTTAACGGAGCGGCAGTCATCAGGCAGTCTTCTCCCAATATTTCGGTGGGGTCTAATCCTGATGGAACAGGACTACTTGTAGAAATAAAACCAGGGACAAAGAATGAGTCGGTTCATGTACCAGTAGTTTTGACTCAACCAGGTTTACAGGACAAGGTATATAATACCTTTATTGTAGGAGAAGATGCAGATGCTACAATCATTGCTGGGTGTGGGATACACAACGATAGCCATGCCATCTCCAGACATGATGGCATACATGAGATCATCGTGAAGAAGGGTGCAAAACTAAAATATCTTGAAAAACACTATGGTGAGGGCAGTCAGGAAGGTAAAAGAGTTTTAAATCCTACCACCGTTATTACGGTTGAAGCAGGTGCCAGCGCAGAACTGGAAATGGTTCAGATCAAAGGTGTAAATGATACAATACGCTCTACAATAGCACATGTTCACGAAAAAGGAAGCCTTAAAATTGTTGAACGCCTGCTTACTCAGGAAGAACAAAAAGCCGAATCTGATATAAAAATATATATGGAGGGAACTGGTGGGGCCGCTCAGGTGTTATCCAGGGCAGTTGCACAGGGAAAATCCTTTCAATTATTTAGGGCAGCGTTAATCGGCCAGGCAGCTTGTGTTGGGCATGTGGAATGTGACGCAATCCTTATGGATAATGCTAGAATCAGATCAATTCCCGAACTTCAGGCTGAGAACGCTGAGGCAGTATTGACACATGAAGCAGCTATCGGAAAAATAGCGGGAGAACAACTTATAAAGCTTATGTCACTGGGATTGACTGAAAAAGAAGCTGTAGACACCATATTGGAGGGTTTCCTGAGATGAATTTAAATCTCTTTAAGACCTATGTCAAAGTAGTTGAGACCCAAAATTTATCCAAAACAGCTGATGATTTTGGGATTTCCCAACCAGCGGTTACCAAACAAATACAAAGCCTTGAGGATATCTTTGGAGTATTACTGCTGGAAAGATCAGGACGTAAGCTAAAGCCTACTGAGGCGGGAGAGACTCTATATCAATATGCACGGGAGATCATCAAAGCTGTTGATAAAACTGAGAGGGCTATGGAAGAGGTATCTGAAAGCCGGAAGGGCAGCCTTTACCTTGGAGCCAGTACCATTCCGGGCCAGTACATACTGCCCTATTTAATTAAGATATATAAAGATAAATATTCAAGTATGAGCATAAGCATGGATATTGCAGATACAGAAAAAATATTTAACAAAATTGCGGAAAGGGAATTGGATATAGGGATTGTAGGCGGTTGGGTCAATAATCGAAAAGTAGATGGCTTTCAATGGCTTGAAGATGAACTAGTGGTTATTGTTCCTGAAAATCATAAGCTGGCTCGAAACCAGGAGGTCAAGCTAAATAGTTTGCAAAACGAAAGATGGATAATTCGCGAAAAAGGATCTGGCACCAGAAAAGCAGTGGAAGAATTACTGGCCGCACATGGCATTCATAAAGAAGAATTGAACATTTATATGGAGGCCGGCAGTACTGAAGCGGTACTTGCAATGGTGGAATCTGGAATGGGTATATCGATTGTATCTCGCTGGGCTATAAAGAGAATCGAACATCGTAAAATGAAGGCTGTCAAATTGGATGAGTTTGATGCCAAAAGATTTTTATACATTATTTATCCCCGGCAAAAAATACGCCGTAAATCAGTAAATAATTTTCTTGATTATTTAAAGATATTAAAGGAATCTAATCAAGCAAACCACAGTTAACAGGCCAGTGGACGCTGGCCTATTTTGCTTGTTTATGTCTGGCAGTAGGTCGAATTGTTTCAAATGTTAGCATGGTGAGAGGTCATTTTGCTGGTATCATGAAATTTGATTTATTTTTACGACCTATTTGTATATAATATTGCTATTGCCCAAAAACTTACCTGGAGGTGTTTATAATGTTACCGTTACCCAAGAAATATTTTGTAACTGCCGCTTCGTCAGAGGGCGAAACCACTCTTACTGCATTTGATGGAGCATTATTAAAAGCGCGAGTAGGAAATACTAACTTACTGAGAGTAAGCAGTATCTTACCTCCAGACTGTCAATATGAGCCTGATTTAGTTGTTCCTCCAGGTTCATTGCTACCCATAGCCTATGGTTCGATAACCAGTTCGGATAAGGGAGACATCATTTCTGCAGCGGTAGCAGTGGGAATAAAGCATGGCAGTTTTGGAGTTATTATGGAATTCTCAGGTAAATGCAGCAAGAGAGAAGCAGAAATGCAAGTTACGAAAATGGTCGAAGAAGCCTTTCGTATTCGGGGGATCGAATTAGAGGAAGTGAAAGTAGCTGCCGCTGAACATGTGGTAGAGAACATAGGATGCGCTTTTGCCGCAGTGCCACTCTGGTATTAACATAACGGTAGACGCTGATAACGCTGACCTTCGGGCGCGGCAACCTTAATAGTGGAGTGACAACGGAACATTAGGGGTCCCCGGAGGGGGATTTACGCGGATATATTTTCCAGTTTGAAAGTGCTACATTAATAGCGGCTATTACAACATTTGTAGTGTGGGAAATAGGATTATCCAAAAGGCTTCTAGGCAGATTCCAAAATGAATCAGCGATAATCATAATAAATCATTGATATCCGCGTCTATCGTTTTCTATTTTCACATTAAATATTGAGGGGGAAAAATAATTGGAACTATGGGTAACCGAATACCAAACCCCGGCACTGGGGTTTACCTGTAAAATTACCGAAACATTAAAAGTAGAGCAAACTGATTTTCAGCACTTGGCAGTTGTGGAAACAGAACAATTTGGCAGGATGTTATTATTAGACGGAATGGTTATGACCACCGATGTAGATGAGTATGTTTATCATGAAATGATAACTAATGTAGCCTTAAATTCGCACCCAAACCCTCAAAATATACTTATAATTGGCGGGGGTGACGGAGGGGCATTAAGGGAAGCTGTTAAGCATCCTAAAGTAAATAAGGCCACTCTAGTAGAAATCGATGACAAGGTTATATTGGCTTCACGCCAATACTTCCCTAAATTATCATGCTCATTTGAAGACCCTAAATCAGCTGTAGTAGTAGACGATGGAATAGAATTTATAAAACAACGGAAAAACGAATTTGATGTAATAATGGTGGATTCTACAGAGCCGGTTGGACCTGCTGTACAGTTATTTTCCTCAGAGTTTTATCGGGAATGTTCTGCGGCCCTCAAGGAAGATGGTATGCTGGTAGTACAAAGCGAATCGCCTTTCTTTAATGCCGATGTAGTAAAGTTAGCCTTTGGAGGAATTCAAAGCGTATTTCCTCTAACAAAACTATACCTTGCAAGTATTCCTACTTATCCGAGCGGACTGTGGAGCTTTACTATAGGATCTAAAAAGTATGATCCAGAACAGCTCATAAACAAAAACACTTCTGATCTGAAATATTATAATGAAGATGTACATCAGGCTGCCTTTAAACTGCCAGGTTTTGTTAAAGATATAATTGGTCAGGCTAAATAAGCTAAGGCCAAGTTCTTATTCATTTCACAGCATTTAAAGATTTATTGCATAAGAAAAGCGGAGATTCTAGGGATAGTTTATCCTAATAGACATCTCCGCTTAGTAATTCTATGTCAGTTCTTCGTTAAAAGCGACTTCGGCAAAAATTCCCGAAATCTGATACCTTCATAAATATTATCTGACCAGAAGAAAAGGATAAACCCAGACCAGGTTACCTTCTGCAGGCCGGCTGTATATCATTAATCTTTCCAATTGGGTTAATATCTTATCCAATTCTTCCTGATAATCATCGTCATTTATATTTTCATCTAACGATAATTGGAAAACAGCTACAGGTACCTCCATCCAATTTAACAACCGTAATTCTTCTAATCCTTCATCCAGGAAATTCAATTCAGATATTGGCAAGGAAAAAGGAGAATTATCTTTGCTTTTAATATGAGTTTCTAAAAGGTTGATAAACTTCTTCAGCAATTCTTCCTTTTCTTCCGTGATGACATACTGGAATAGAGTATCATAAAGGCTTTGGGTGAGCTTGATAGAACTTATAGTAGAAAGCATGAGATGTTGCTCTTCCCTGACAAATTCTAGTTTAAAGTTTCTTAGCGTCGTCATTTAAATCCACTCCCTTATGGTAATAATCTACTAAACACACTATCGAATTTTGAGAAATTGTACAAGCAATATTTTATTAAAATAGCCTCTGGCCCCCCTCATCCATAGGTGATAATTTAATTATTTCCATTATCGCCCTTATAGTTGTATATTTCAAATATAATCCATAGATTATGATTAAGAGCGAAAAGTTGGTATAGTTATAAATTCCAGATGTTTTACTGATTTGCTTTAACATGGTAAGGGGTTATGCTAGAATGTATAAGAATATTTCTAGGCAGGTATATAGATGAAAATTGCGATTGATGGTCCTGCGGGGGCAGGTAAGAGTACAGTTGCCAGGGCACTAGCTCAGACGTTAGGTTTTGTATATATTGATACTGGGGCAATGTACCGGGCATTAACATGGAAGGTCCTTCAAAAAGGCATCAGCATACAAGATACTTCCTCTCTTTATAAACTCGCTGCTTCAACTGATATTCATTTCGAGACAAGATCAGGTATTCAGCGCATAATCTGTGATGGGGAAGATCTTACCGAGGTAATCCGTTCACCTGAGATAAGCGCACAAGTTTCTGCCATTGCCGCTCCTCCCATGGTGAGGGAGATTATGGTAAGAAAACAGCAAATTATGGCCGAGACCTGTAATGTAATAATGGATGGACGTGATATAGGAGAGCAGGTCTTACCCGACGCCGAATTCAAGTTCTTTCTTACTGCCGGGCTTCAGGAGAGAGCTCGAAGAAGGGCATTGGAAATGGAAAGTCAGGGTTACGAATTAGATGAAAATGCTATTAAGAAAGATATTGAAAACAGGGATAGGATGGACTCTGAACGGGAAGTCGGTGCGCTAAAAATATTGGACGATTCTATTGTGATTGACACCGGCAGATATGATGCAGGTGAGGTATTGGCACAAATACTCTCTATCATCCGGGAGGAATAAAATGCTGTATTCATTTATCCAAAGATTAGGTCGGTTTATATTCTATTTTCTGGGTTTAAAGTCAGAAGGTTTACATAATTTGCCCCGATCAGGTTCTGTAATTATTGCTTCTAATCATGTAAGTAACTGGGACCCAGTGGTAGTAGGTCTAGTGCTAAATCGTCCAGTGCACTTTATGGGAAAAGCTGAGTTATTTGAAAATAAGATTTTAGCCAAATTATGTACTGAGTTAAATGCCTTTCCGGTGAAAAGAGGCACGGCGGATCGTAATGCAATACGAAAAGCCTTGAAAGTGTTAGAAGAAGGCAACGTATTAGGAATCTTTCCAGAAGGAGCCAGAAACACAACAGGAGATATGAAGGCTCAGTCAGGTGTAGCCATGATAGCACTCAAATCGGGCGCTCCTATTATTCCGGTAGCATGTCTGGGAACAAAAGGTATGCTTCCCTGCGGATGGTCTAAACCGTTGTTGGTTAGAGTAGGCGAAGCGATTTATCTAGATGAATTTCGAGGTAAAAAAGTGAGTTCTATGCATATGGAACAGTTAAGTGAAGATATTATGAATAAAATAAACAGTCTTTTATACAAATAAAGAAGGATTTTATTAGACTTATACGAAATAAGTATTACATTAACGAGGTGAGGACGTGCAAATACTACTTGCTAAAAAGGCTGGGTTTTGTGCTGGAGTTAAAAGAGCATTTCATATCACGGAAGAGGCCAGCCGCGGCGATGGCAAGTGGTATACATTAGGACCGCTGGTACACAATGATGAAGTAGTGCGGTATTTTGAACAAAAGGGTATTGAACCAGTCAATAGTATTGCTGATATCGATTCAGGCGGGGTAATTATTAGAACTCACGGTGTTTCCCCCGATATAATTCGCGAAGCGGAAGAGAAGGGCTGCCCGACCCAAGATGCCACATGTGCCCTGGTAAAGCGGGTTCATGAAGTGGCTGAATTACTAAGAGGTGAAGGTTATGATATAATTATCTTTGGAGATATAGATCATCCTGAGATAAAAGGAATACTGGGTTGGTGTTGCAATGAAGCCACCGTTATTGCTAACGTAAATGAAGCTCGTGAATTTACTGGAGTCAAGAGGCTGGGAATCATATCTCAGACGACTAAAGATGAAAAGGAATTTTATTCTGTGGTGGCTGCCTTGTTGCCAAAAGCACAAGAAATAAGAGTGTTCAACACACTATGTTCAGCTACCCGGCAACGGCAGGAATCAGCACGGGAATTATGCAGTGAGGTAGATTTGATGCTGGTCATAGGTGATCAGAACAGTTCAAATACCAAAACTCTGGTACGGGAGTGCCAACAAACCGGAGTAAGAACCTTGCAGATACGTTCTGCTTTAGACCTAAAAATGGAATATATAGCGGGCGTGAACAAGGTGGGCATTACGGCAGGAGCTTCCACTCCGGATTGGATTATTAAGGAGGTATTAGATAGGATGACGGAGTTTGATGACGGCGCTCCACAGGAGCAAAACCAGGAAGAATTAGTACAGGCACAGGAAAATGCCAATGAAGAAAGCTTTGCCCGCATGGAGGCTGAAATGGCAGATTTAGCATCCCCTAATAAAGGGGATGTTGTAAAAGGCACTGTTATACAGGTCTCGGACGACGAAGTAATGGTGGATGTAGGCGGTAAATCGGAAGGCCTAATTCCTTTAAGAGAAATGTCATTTAAAGAAGTTAATTCAGCGAAAGAACTGGTTAAAATAGGCGATGAACTTGAAGTATTGGTGCTAAAATGGGACGATGACGGAACCATATTATTATCCAAGAAAAAAGTTGATTCCAAAAGAGCTATGGATAAATTAGAAGAAGATTTCAAAGAAGGAAGACTGCTTGAGGGTACGGTAGTGGGCAGCGTTAAAGGTGGGTTACTGGTAGATGTCGGAGTAGTTGCTTTTTTACCTGCTTCCCATGTAGAGGACGGTTATGTTAAAAATCTTGATGACTATATAGGTAAAACCTATAAGTTTAATGTAATTGAATTCAATCGTCACAAGAAGCGCGGATCTCAGATTGTTCTATCCCGTAAACAATTAGTAGAGGGAGAACGAGCCAAGCAGAAGGAGCAGTTTTGGTCCAGTATTGAAGAGGGACAGGTTATTAAAGGACGTGTTAAACGTATTGTTGACTACGGGGCCTTCATAGATCTGGGAGGTTTTGAGGGATTACTGCATGTATCAGAAATGGATCATGTTAGAATTAATCATCCTTCTAATGTTCTCAACGAAGGTGACGAAATAGATATCTACATTTTAGCTCTGGATCGGGAAAAACAAAGAGTATCACTAAGTCGGAAGAAACTTATGAAGAGCCCTTGGGAAATTGTAATTGAAAAGTATAATGAAGGCGATATTATTGAAGGCAAGGTTGTCAGAATAGCCCCGTTTGGTGCCTTTGTAGAGATTGAACCAGGCGTTGATGGGCTGGTTCATATATCACAGCTGGCTAATCGTAGGGTTGAGAAACCTCAAGATGTGGTAACCGTAAACCAATCAGTTAAAGTAAAGATACTCAGCATTGACCCTCAGGAGAAGAGGATCGGATTATCTATAAAAGAAGCCGCTGATGACTCTGATCAGGCAGAAGTTAAGGAATTTTTAGATAATCAGGAATAATCAGCAGAAGAAAGGAAAGGGAGGATAAAACGTGCCTATTTTTGACTTCAAATGCCAGGAATGTGGACATAAATTCGACCTCATAATTTCCAATGCGGATAAAGATAAGGCTAAATGTCCTCAGTGTGGGGCCAATAATTTGAAACAACTGTTATCATTATTCAGTACGTCCAGGGCAAGTACCCCTGCTGATGCATGTTCGGGCTGTGGTTCAGCTGGACCAGGCGGATGAGGAATACGGTTTTAGGCTGCCGGTTGGCAGCCTTTTTCTACGAGTAAAACCTTCTAAAGACAAATAAGATAGAGTGCATCTATTATCAAGAAGGTGAGTGGAAGCTATTATGAAAACGAGCGGGGTAATCCTAGCTGGTGGCAGAAGTTCTCGAATGAAGTTTAACAAAGCTTTCGCAGAGATTGGCGGTCGGCCAGTTATACATATAATAATCGATAAATTTTCCAGGCTATTTGATGAAACAATTATTATAAGTAATGAACCACAGTTCTATGAACAATTGGGATTGGATATATACCCCGACGTTTATCCTCGTATGGGACCGGTTAGCGGTATTCACTCGGGTCTGTATCATGCACGTTATGATACAGCGTTTGTATCAGGATGTGATGTACCATTTATAAACATGGAGCTAGTTGAATATATGGTTAATAATCTAGGTGACTATGACAGTGTAGTACCGGAAATAGATTCCTATCTCCAACCTTTATCAGCAGTCTACAGCCGAAAATGTTTACCGGTATTAACGGCCTGCCTTGAGAATAACAAGGTAAAGCTGATTAGAATTTTTGAGGAATTAAATGCGAAAGTCTTGCCTCGCCACGAATTAGAGAAATTCGGAATTGTAGAAGAAATATTTCTTAATGTTAATGATATTGAAGCACTGAATATAGCTACTAAAATTGCAGGGAGGTATTAGGATAAGATATAAACGCAAGGCGGAGCATCTAGCCATTGCTATAAATACTGCAGAGGGTCCTTGCAGCAACGGATTTAAAGATGTCTACCTTTTGCAGGATTCTGTACCTGACCTGGCTTTAGAAGACATCGATCTCAGCACAAATTTTCTTGGGAAAGTTCTGCATTATCCGCTAATTATAAATGCCTTAACCGGGGGAACAGAGCAGGCAAAGGATATTAACCGAAGTCTAGCTGTAATGGCTAATAAATTAGGGCTGGCTATGGCTGTAGGTTCTATGACCATTGCTCTTGAAAGGCCAATTATTAAGGACAGCTTTACAGTAGTGCGTGAAGTTAATCCGGACGGCCTTATATTTGCTAATTTGGGGGCTAATACCACTGCCAAACAGGCCTGTGAAGCAGTGAATATGATTCAGGCAGATGGACTTCAGCTACACTTTAATGTACCGCAGGAGCTGGCAATGGTGGAGGGAGACCGGGATTTCAGAGGTATTATTAATAATGTTGCGCGAATCGTTGAGGCTTGTCCGGTTCCAGTAATAGCCAAAGAGGTAGGTTTTGGGTTTTCCAGGGAGGCAATTAAGAAGCTTTATGCGGTTGGAATAACACTATTTGACAATGGAGGCTGCGGAGGTACAAATTTTCTGGCAATAGAGGATCAACGCAATGGGATGTTTGATCACCAGCTGGATGATTGGGGCATACCCACTGCGGTAAGTCTGGCTGAAGCTGTTTCATTAAAACTACCTATTCAGATCGTAGCTTCGGGCGGCTTAAGAAACGCTGCCGACATAGCTAAAGCAATTGCTATGGGTGCTGATATGGCTGGGATTACAGGGTTATTTCTTAAAATATTTTTAAAACAAGGCCAGGAGGAACTTAATAAGCATGTAGAACGCTTATTATACCAAATAAAATCAGTTTTCTTAATGAGTGGAGCTCGGGACTGCAGGCAAATGCGAACCAAACCCGTACTTATACTTTCTAAAACAGCCGAGTGGCTGCGAGCCAGAAACATTGACCCAAATAGCTGGGCTAATAGATAGAATACTAAAAAAGGAGTCACAGAGATATTTCTGTGACTCCTTTTTTGTGTTTTCTAAGCTTACATAATAACCGTACAAAGGGGAAATATATTATTTGAAGCCGTCTTTGCTGCCATTCAAAAATAGAGTCATCAATTTCGGCCCAGGAATCGCAATTTGAAAAACATAGAGAAAGGATGGAATCTAAAATGCGTAATTTCCCCATAGGCTTAATTAGCCTCGTAGTGGTATCAATTTTAATCTATTTTGGGGTTGCTCACCGCGTACTGGACAAGCTTAGAATGAACGATAAATCGGCTTTAGCTGTCATTGCTGCCATAATTGTCGGGAGTTTTATCGATATACCGCTTGGACCCAGGCTGACGATCAACGTGGGTGGGTTCATTGCAGTTATTTTGGCCGTATATGTTTGGTTAGGAGCTGGAACCGCCTTTGAAAAGATTAGGTCGCTCATTGCTGCCGTAGTGGTTGGATTAGCCCTCTTTATTGCAGGAAGATATCTAGGAGCAGAGCCGGAGCAGATATTTATCGATCCTATTTACATCTATCCTCTTATAGCAGGTGTGGTAGGTTACCTGGCAGGTCGTTCCCGTCGGGGAGCCTTTTTTGCAGCAGTGATAGGGGTTCTTTCCCTCGATGTTACCCAATACGTATATTTAATGCGCAGCGGGGTTAGAGGAATTGTACATGTAGGTGGGGCAGGTGCTTTCGATTCCTTGATCTTAGCCGGAATACTGGCGGTCCTACTAGCAGAATTGATAGGGGAAAGCCTGGAAAGGATGCAGGGAGGACCAGCAACGGAAGGCAAATCGCCTGAATTAATTGAAAACTTACGTGAACCAGAACCAGCCCACAAACCTCTTCGTGAAGAAGAGAGGGAGGGGAAGGAAGAGAAGGGTGATGGTCATGAATAAGCGTTTAACATGTATCGTGATGATGATTTTATTAATTATTACTTGCAGCGGTACAGCCCTGGCCGAGATAGAGACTGCTTCCGGTCAGTATTATTCGCTGGTAAATGAACAAAACAATATTGTTCACCAGACAGCTTTACAGGTATTTACAGGCGACATCTATATAGCTGCTGATAATTCCAAATATCTGGTGGTAGAAGTTAACGGCAGTACCGCCCGGTGTATTTATCAGGGCAAAGAGACTATGCCGACCATAAGTGATGATCCCCAAACCCAGGCAAATGTATTGGATACTGCAATACCGATTGTAAAAAAAGGATCGACACCTACCATAGCAGTTTATCATACCCACAGCGATGAATCATATGTGCCCAATGATGGTAAAGAAAGCATTGAGGGTAACGGTGGGATATATGATGTAGGGTCGGCTTTTGTACAACAGTTGAAGGCAATGGGATTTAACGTAGAATATAACAAGGAAAATCATAATCCTCATGATGTCAATGCTTATAACCGCTCACGAAAGACGGCTGCCAGCCTGATGAAAAAAGCTCCTGATGCCATTATAGATGTGCACCGAGATGCTGTACCACCGGGCGAATACCAGACTAAAGTGAAAGGTCAAGATGCAACCAAAGTAAAACTGGTAGTTGGCAGGTCCAATCCCAATATGAAGACAAACATGGAATTTGCAAAAACTTTAAAGGCGGCGATGGATAAGAAGGAGCCGGGTTTATCCAACGGAATTTTTATTGGCAAAGGCTCATACAATCAGGAATTAAGTCCGCGTGCAATGTTAATAGAAGTAGGAGCGCATACCAATGATAAGGTCGCTGCTGAAAAAGGCGTAAAATTATTTGCTGAAATACTGCCAACAGTATTAGGAGTTACCCCTGGAGCTGCGGGAACAAACCAAGCTGGTCCAGCGCAGAAGCCCGCTGCTGCGAATAACCAGAAATCCGGGACAACAATTTTGATTATATTAGTAGTTGTGGCAGCAGCGGCAGGTGGGTTCTATCTTTTGAACAAGGGCTCTATATCTAAATAGCCTTGGTCTAAAAAGATCGACATATCATTATGCGGAGGTAATATGAAGATTATTTACCATTGTTTTGGGGGGTCACATTCATCTGTAACCGCTGCGGCCTTACACCTGGGAATGTTAAATAGAAACAGGCCCCCCACAGTGGAAGAATTAATGAAGATTCCCTATTATGACAAAACTAACGATTCGGATTTTGGTTCGATTAGATATATGGGGACGGATGAATATGACAATGAGATTTATGTGCTTGGGAAGAAAAGCTTGGGCAACCGGTATAGTGGGATATTAATGGGTGTGGCTGAAATCCTGGGAATAACTGATCAATTAATAGAAGTTAATTGTATGAATCTGGTCAACTGGAGCATGAAAATCGGCGGTTTTACGTCACGACGTTTGAGGCTGGAACTACTGGGCCGACCGGTGGTAGTTTGGGGGACCCAGAAGGCATTTTATGAGTTGGTTAATTTGGTGGAAATCACACGATTAAAAGCACGGCGTAAAAAAATTAGTGCCCAGGCGACCTGATTATGAATATTATATTTTTGGGTACTACCGGAATTCATCATACCCTAATAGCTGCACATTTATACCTTGGCAAGCTTGAACAGGAAAGTTATACAAACCTCAAGTTTTGGGATGATCGTAAAAGGGAAGAAATAGGATATCCAATATTTATAGATTACGATAAAAAGAGGAATAAGGTTTATAGCTTAGGAGGCGCCTGGGAAATCCTTATGACCCAAAAGTCTATAGAACAGCTGGTAAAAATAATGGATTTTTCCGAACAAGATCTAGTTGTTAAACCCATATTTATAAAGCGAGAGAGAATATTGCTGTTCCTGCATAAAATCGGCCGTTTCAAGATAGTAAATCACCTGGTTCTACCGGTTATCAGTTATCTGATTAAAAAGGAATTTGCTGCCATTAAGCAACAGGTTGAGGAATTTAAAAGCGGGGTCAGATTTGCATAATGCAGGTCTGGCCTTTTGATTTCCTTGCGAATAAAGGCTTTATAAGGGATAATTACTAAAGATTGCTTGTTTACAGGTGGTGAATTATTAAATGCCGGCACAAGTTGAAAATATTATTAGCGGAAGTATAGCCGAGGAAATGGAGATTAGCTCTGGCGATATTCTTCTTTCTATAAACGGACATCCTATAAATGATATCTTAGATTATCAGTTTTATTCTCAGGACGATTATATAATCATGGAAATAGAAAAGAAAAATCACGAGATATGGTCGCTTGAAATAGAAAAGGATTACGATGAGGAATTAGGACTTGATTTCGGAGAATTGGTATTTGATAGTATGAAATCATGTCAAAATTGCTGTGTCTTTTGCTTTGTAGACCAATTACCTTCCAGAATGCGCGAGACACTATACGTAAAAGATGATGACTATCGCCATTCTTTTATATATGGTAATTTTATAACTCTGACTAATCTTTCTGAAGCTGATTGGGATAAAATAATCCAGATGCGTTTAAGTCCTCTTTATGTTTCGGTACACTGTATTCAGGGAGAGTTAAGAAAGAAAATATTGAAAAATTCCCGAGCAGGTAATATTAAACAGGACCTTCAGCGCTTAAAAGCAGCAGGCATAGAGGTTCATACCCAAATTGTTCTTTGTCCCGGGTTAAATGATGGGGAGATTCTAAATGAGACAATCGAAGAACTCGCTGAATTATATCCGGAAGTGGCTTCCGTAGGGATAGTACCAGTGGGATTGACTGGACATCGTAATAATCTTCCCGAACTGACTCCAGTAACTCCTGAAGTGGCTGGTGAGACTATTCATACTATAGAGGCATGGCAGAGACGCTTTAGAGAAAGATGGGGGAAGGGCTTCGTTTATTTAGCGGATGAATTTTATCTTCGAGCTTTGAAAGTTTTGCCAGAGGCATCATACTATGATGATTACTGTCAAATTGAGAACGGTATTGGTTTAGCCCGAATACTGCTGGATGAATTTGCTGAGTTGGAGCCAGACCTGCCTGTTTCAGTATCCAGCCGGGAAGCCTATATCCTCACCGGAAAATCAGCCGAGCATGTGCTGCAAAATATAGTTATGAGGCTGAACCAGGTGGACGGTCTGTTGGTAAAACTGGTAACGGTAGCCAACCGATATTTTGGCGGTGGTGTTTCGGTAACCGGTTTATTAACCGGTCAGGACATTCTGGCCGCTCTGGGCGATGCCTATGAGGGTAAAAGAGTAATAATCCCTGAAGTAGTGTTTAGAGAGGGTCAGGACGTTATGCTGGACGATACCAGCCTGGAAGAAGTAAAAGAAAAAAGCCGTGCCGATATACGTACTGCAGATGGAAGCGCACAGAGTCTGCTAGATGCGATACTGGCAGACTAAAGTTCACGTAGATTAATTAAGAAAAAGACAAAATAGACGCTGATATCGCTGATTCTTATGATTTACGCTGAAATAAGATTTAACGTTATACTTAATATTCTACTGTTGAATCACATTCTATAATATACTAAATTATTTAAAGATAATGTTTGGTTCCTGATTATACTAAAGAACTCCAAAAGTAGAGCTTTTCTTAACTTAATAAAAAATAATTAGCGACAATCTTATAAAATCAGCGGAATCACCCTGCGGGTACTACTGATGTTCGTTACACTCACTATTAATGTTGCAGCGTGAATGGTATCCGCGTCTATAAAATTTATTTTGGAGGTATATATGGCAAAACCTGTGGTTGCGATTGTAGGTCGACCTAACGTAGGCAAATCGACACTTTTTAATCGTCTGGTAGGATCACGAAAAGCGATCGTGGAGGATATTCCTGGTGTTACCCGTGATAGGCTTTACGATAATTCGGATTGGGCAGGCAGGGATTTTATAATCATAGATACTGGTGGTATTCGTTTTGACGAAGGTGATATTTTTACCCGGGAAATAAAGCTCCAGGCAGAGCTGGCTGTTGAAGAAGCAGATGTTATCCTGTTTGTGGTGGATGCCCAGGATGGAGTCAGCCATGAAGATGAACAGGTTGCAAACATGCTGCGTAAAAGTAAAAAGCCGGTAGTATTAGCTGCTAATAAAGTAGAGAATTTTGACAAACAGCTGGATTATTATGAATTTTATAAGCTGGGTCTGGGCGAACCCATTCCAGTGTCTGCCATGCATGGCAGAAATATTAATGAATTATTGGATGCCGTAATTGCAAAATTTGCACCAGCTTCTGAATATAATGAGGATGAAGATGCAATAAAAATAGCGATTGTTGGCAGACCTAATGTAGGCAAGTCTTCATTAGTAAATGCCCTGCTCGGGGAGGAACGGGTAATCGTAAGTGATGTGCCAGGTACTACCCGAGATGCTATAGATACACCTTTTGAATATGAAGGTAATAAATACATTTTAATCGATACTGCCGGTATTAGAAAAAAATCTCGCATAAAAGAAGCGACAGAGAGATATAGCGTAATAAGGACATTAAAGAGCGTGGAACGTGCGGATGTCGTACTGACTATGCTGGATGCCAGTGAAGGAGTAATCGAGCAGGATAAAAGGGTTGCAGGATATGTTCATGAACAAGGCAAAGCCAATATAATAGTAGTAAATAAATGGGATCTGATAGAAAAAGACGGGCAAACCATGAATAGGTTTGACGAAGACATTCGAGAAGAACTCAAATTCTTATCGTATTGCCCGATATTATATATCTCTGCTCTAACCAGGAGAAGAATTTTCAAAATTCTTGAATTGGTTGATTTTGTATCGGGTCAACATAACCGCCGGGTACAAACTGCAGAGTTAAATCAGGTTATTAATGAGGCAATGCTGCTAAATCCGTTACCTGGAGGCGGCGGTAAGAAAATTAAGATATATTATGCAACTCAAGTGCGGACTGCTCCACCGGCTTTTGTGTTTTTTGCAAATTATCCTGACAAAGTACATTTTTCCTATTTGCGTTATCTGGACAATACCCTGCGAAAAAATTTTGGTTTTGAAGGAACACCTATTAAATTGATGGTGCGTAAACGTGATTCGAAAGAATAGGATTATTGGGGGGAGAATTTCATGATAGAATATGTACTGGTTATATTATGTTATTTTTTAGGTTCGGTCCCGTTTTCTTATCTCTTTAGCCGAATTCTTGGAGGGGTTGATATTCGAGCCAGGGGTACGGGAAATGTAGGGGCTACCAATGTTTTACGCACCCTGGGAATCAAGATTGCCCTGGCTTCGCTGGGAGGAGATCTGTTAAAAGGGGTTCTTGCAGCATGGCTGGGTTTACACTTCGGCGGGGAAGGTTTGGGAGCACTTTGCGCAGCAGTTGCGGTAGCAGGACATTGCTGGCCGGTATTCCTTGGATTTCGAGGTGGTAAAGGTGTTTCAACATCAGCTGGAGCACTTCTAATACTAATGCCTGAGATATGTTTAATAATAGCGGCAACTTTTGTTACAGTAATCGCTGTTTCACGTTTTGTATCGTTGGGGTCAGTATGTGCTGCAACTCTTTTGCCATTGCTGGTATTACTTATTCATCAGCCCTGGCAGTACATTATAATGAGTTTTGTTCTTGCCAGTATGGTTATATTTAGACACAGAACAAATATTGAACGCCTGCGTCAGGGTACCGAAAAGAAGATAAATGAAAAAGCAGTCTAATTTTAGATTTAGCAATGGGGGTAAATATGAAAAGGGTTTGTATATTTGGAGCAGGCAGCTGGGGAACAGCTCTAGCTGTTTTATTGGCTAACAATAATTGCCAGGTTTCACTCTGGGGGAGAATTGAAGATGGCATAGAGCTTATAGCAAAGAATCGAGAGAATCAAAAATTCCTTCCTGGCATAACCATACCTGATGCAGTTAAACCTACTACTGATATAGCTGCTGCTCTTGAGGGGGCGGAATTACTGGTCCTATCGATTCCTTCTCAGGCACTCCGCGAAGTTTTGGGAAATATAAAAAACTATCTTAACGAGAGCTTTTATATAGTAAATACAGCCAAAGGTTTAGAGATATCAACCGGTATGAGGATGAGCCAGGTAACTGAAGAAGTACTGGGAGAACAAATTCGAGAAAGATATGCTGTACTGTCTGGTCCAAGTCATGCCGAAGAGGTAGCACAAGAAATTCCAACTGCAGTTACAGTAGCATCAACCTCTAAAGACACAGCATCCCTGGTACAGGACATCTTTATGTCACCCACGTTTAGAGTCTATACCAACCCTGATGTGGCAGGGGTAGAATTAGGCGGAGCTCTTAAAAATATCATAGCACTGGCTACGGGCGTTTCGTATGGACTAGGTTATGGAGATAATACTATGGCGGCGCTAATGACCCGTGGGTTAACTGAAATTATCAGGATGGGAGCAGCCCTGGGAGGCGATTCTCGTACTTTTAGCGGGCTTAGCGGAATGGGGGATCTGGTTGTAACCTGTGGAAGCAGGCATTCTCGCAACCGGCGGGCTGGAGAATTGATAGGACAAGGTCTGTGCTTGCAAGATACCCTTGAGCGCATTGGAATGGTTGTGGAAGGTGCGCATACCTGTCGGGTTGTATATAAAATTGCATTGGAAATGGGTATTGACATGCCTATTACCAGAGCGTGTTATAAGGTATTATACGAGGATAGAGATCCTCGGGAAGCAGTCTGGAATTTAATGCAGCGACAAAAGAGGCATGAAACAGAAGAAATAGCCGGAACTTTAAGGGAATGGTAAAAAGTGTGGTAAATATCACACTTTTTTTCTTTTCTGGTTATATTACCGATTATTCATAAATATATTTATAGTGTTATAAACCGAATCTCCATTTGTAAGGGGTATCCTGATTCGGAGGGAGGATGCCTTATAAAAGTCTTAATCCGAGGGAGGGAAAAAGAGAAGTGGAAGGAAATAATATTTTAGACGATATCGCTGAGAGGACAGGAGGCGATATCTACCTGGGAGTAGTAGGTCCGGTCAGAACAGGCAAATCAACATTTGTAAAAAGATTTATGGAAATGATGGTACTGCCAAATATCAAAGACCTCTATGAGAGGGAGCGGGCCAAAGACGAGCTGCCTCAAAGCGGCGCCGGAAAAACTATCACTACTACAGAGCCAAAATTCGTACCCAATGAAGCAGTCGAGATCTTTACTAAAAACGGTTTATCCCTGAAGGTCAGAATGATTGACTGTGTGGGATACGCAGTAGATGGCGCCCTGGGTTACGAAGAGGACGAAGAACCTCGCATGGTAAGAACTCCCTGGTTTGACTATGAGGTTCCCTTTGAAGAAGCGGCCGAAATAGGAACCAGAAAGGTAATTACCGACCATTCAACTATCGGGATCGTAATGATTACCGACGGCAGCATCAGCGATATTCCTCGCAGTAATTATTTAGAAGCCGAAGAAAGAGTTATACGAGAGTTAAAGGATTTAAACAAGCCATTCATTGTCCTGCTTAATTCTATCCATCCTTATGATAAGGAAACCATGGCACTGGTGGATGAACTGACCAATAAATATCAGGTCACTATTATTCCGGTTGACAGTGCTGCAGCTACTACGGATCAGATATTAAGCATTCTAGAAGAAGTCCTCTATGAATTCCCGGTTCAGGAAGTCAATATTAAACTGCCTCTTTGGGTTGATGAATTGGACGAAGATTTCTGGCTAAGGGCGGACTTGGAAGAAGCCATACGTGAAGTCTTGAGAGACATCAAAAAGGTGAGGGATATTGATAAGGCGATCGAGAAATTATCAGATATTATCAATATAAGTTTTGTGAGCCTGGAAGAGATGAACCTGGGAACTGGAACAGCATCGATTGATGTAACAGTACCTGAAGAACTCTTCTACACCTCCTTGAGTGAGGTTAGTGGATTCAGCGTGGAGGGTAATCAGGACATTATACGCATAATGAAAGACTTAAGTGTAGCAAAACGCGAGTTCGACAAGGTATCATCAGCTCTAATAGAAGTGAAAGAATCGGGTTATGGAGTCGTTACCCCAAGACTGGAAGAAATGATTCTTGAAGAACCTGAACTTATAAAACAAGGTAATCGTTTTGGTGTAAAATTAAAAGCCAAAGCACCTTCACTTCACATCATAAGAGCAGATATTACTACCGAAATAACTCCTATAATAGGAACCGAAAAACAATGTGAAGAACTGGTGCGCTACATGTTGGATGAATTTGAAGAAGATCCAACCAAGATTTGGGAATCTAACATATTTGGAAAATCTCTGCACGACCTGGTTCGGGAGGGGATTCAAAACAAACTGCATCGTATGCCTGAAAATGCACAAGTTAAGCTTCAGGATACTCTGCAAAGGATTGTCAATGAAGGCAGTGGCGGCCTGATTTGTATAATCATATAAATTCATAATTCGATTAACAGCCTGGCTTAATGCCAGGAGTAAAGATCAAAGCATAACAAAGCCCGGGATTGAGGCTGTATTAGTTATGGGGACACACCCTTTTCAGGGAATATTCCCGTATGTAGTACGCTGATTAAACGGGCTTTTTTTTGCAGGTTTTTACCATCGACAATATATATAATAGTTTGACAATCAACTTTTAAAAAACTATATTTAAAATTGCTATTGAGATAAACAGGAGACAATTAGTGGTATGCTTATCTCTATATTAATGCCTGTTAATAATAAGGATGCTATAGGGAAGTATACTATTACTACCCTATTTGTATAATAGATACTTAATTATAACCCTCACGAAAGCACTTTAAATGTTAACATATAACGTCTGCTCTGGATATTCAGGTTTAGGCAAGCGTTCAGGACAAGCCGGCCTTGCCCCAACCGAATCGCAAGTGCTATAATGTCGGTATTTAGGAGGTAAATTTAATGATAAATATTGGATTATTAGGTTGTGGTACAGTTGGTGGAGGAGTCATCAAATTACTTACAAAGAACAAAGAAACAATTGCCAATAAAACTGGTACTGAAATAATAATAAAAAAAGTCCTGGAGAAGGATATGCAGAAATGCAGGCAAATGGGCCTTGGGGAAGAATTGGTTACAGAACGATTTGAAGATATCGTCAACGATGATTCAATAAATATTATTATTGAACTAATTGGAGGTATTGAACCTGCTTTCACTTTTATCACAGCCGCCATGAAAAAGGGTAAACATGTTGTTACTGCCAATAAAGATCTAATTGCAGTAAAAGGTGAAGAGTTGTTTGCCATCGCACGGGATAATAATGTTGATTTCTATTTTGAAGCTAGTGTGGCAGGTGGAATACCTATCGTATATCCTTTAAAACAATCCCTGGCTGGCAATCATATAGAGGAAGTAATAGGCATCCTAAATGGAACCACCAACTATATATTAACCAAGATGAGCCAGGAAGGGCGAGATTACCATGAAGTTCTACGTGAAGCCCAGGCACTTGGTTATGCTGAGTCAGACCCGACATCAGACGTAGGTGGATTAGATGCCGCCAGGAAAATTGCTATTTTATCATCAATTGCTTTTAATAGTCGGGTCAAGCTGGAGGACGTATATGTAGAGGGTATTACCGCTATCACCCCCCAGGATATTCAATATGCCCGAGAATTAGGATATGTAGTTAAACTCCTGGCTATTGCTAAAGAGGTGGCAGGAAAAATACAAGCGCGGGTGCACCCCGCATTTATACCGATAAATCACCCCCTGGCTAATGTTAACGATGTTTTTAATGCAGTTTTTGTGCGAGGCGATGCGGTAGGGGAGATAATGCATTATGGCAGAGGGGCAGGAGAGATGCCTACTGCGAGTGCCGTGGTAGGAGATATAATTGAAGTAGGACGGAATATGGCCTATAATACCAGCACACGAATAGGCTGCACCTGTTATGAAGAAAAAACTATTCTGCCTATTAGTGAACTAAGTGCTCAGTTTTATATTCGTATGACAGTAACGGACCGTCCCGGGGTTTTGGCCGGAATTGCCGGAGTATTTGGCAACAACGACGTCAGTATTGATACGGTGTTACAAAAAGGCAACCGGGAAGGCATGGCCGAGTTAATACTTATTACCCATATGGTAAAGGAAAAGGATTTACAAGATTCTTTAACAGTTCTCAAAGGCATGAACATTGTAGGAGAGATCAATAACGTAGTCAGGCTGGAGGGAATGGCAGGGACTCGGTAATGGGTATAGGGTTTCATTCGGTTTTGAATCTGCATGCCCAAGGAATATTTAGGGGAGTGAGTTTGATTTGTCTTTATTTGTTACAAAATTTGGCGGTAGTTCAGTTGCATCAGCAGAAAAAATAGGCAACGTATCCACGAGAATTGCGGATATGAAAAAACAGGGTAATGATGTAGTGGTTGTGGTCTCGGCTATGGGGGACACCACTGATGATTTATTGGAAGTGGCCAAATCTATAGGAGATAATTCCAATTTCCGGGAGATGGACATGCTTCTATCTACCGGTGAACAGCAATCCGCCGCCCTCCTAACTCTCGGGCTGATTGCGAAGGGATGCCCGGCCATATCATTAACAGGTTGGCAGGCGGGGATAAAAACAGATGGACAATACAGTAAGGCGCGGATAGTTGGGATTGATCCAGCCAGGATATTAAATGAAATAGACGCCGGCAAAGTGGTAGTTATTGCTGGTTTCCAAGGCCTTTCTCCATCTGGAGATGTTACTACCCTGGGGCGTGGGGGTTCTGATACTACAGCTGTTGCACTGGCAGCTAGTCTGAAGGCAGATCGCTGTATGATCTTTACTGATGTAGACGGAGTCTTTACGGCTGATCCTCGCATTGTGAAGGATGCCCGCAAACTAGCGAGCATATCTTATGAAGAAATGTTGGAAATGGCCAGTCTGGGAGCGGTAGTCCTACAGCCGAGGGCAGCTGAATTTGCGATGTTATACAATACGGACGTAGAGGTAAGGAGCAGTTTTAATAATAATCCCGGAACGATAATTACGGAGGTTGCGAAAATGGAGAAACAAAGAATAGTTAGTGGAGTAGCCCATGACTTGAATGTTGCCAGAATTGCATTATTTGATGTGCCGGACCAGCCCGGGGTGGCGAGTGTTATATTTAAAATACTGGCTGATAAAGGCATTAATGTGGACATGGTTATTCAAAGTGCAATGCGGGATAACCGTAATGATATTGCTTTCACCATTGAGAGGAATGAATTCAACCGGGCCAGACATGTGGTAAACGAAATTGTAATGAAGATAGGTGCTTCAGGCATGTCTTTCGATACAGATGTAGCCAAGATATCCATAGTAGGTGCTGGGATGCAGAGTAATCCTGGCGTTGCAGCAGATATGTTTGACGCTCTGGCCCATAAAGATATTAATATTCATATGATAAGTACCTCAGAAATAAAAATCTCTTGTATTATCAATGAGGATGAAATTGAGAATGCAGTTAAGGCTTTACATCGCAAATTTGGGCTGGATCAGGTGGACTAATAAATATCATTATAAAAGGTTAAAAAGAGCGAGCAAAGGAAGCGAAGAGCAAGGGATTCAATAAGTCCGTGATTAAGGCGAATAAGGTATGGTGACACACCCCTTACGGGGAATGTCCCCGTAACAAGTACGTTGATTGAACGGGGTTATTGAATAACGCAGCTATTCGCTTTTTTGCCGGTCTGAGAGGGATGGTTTTAGAACCAGCCCTCTTTCTTTACCTGTAAATACCATTGTCCATTGCTTTAATCAAAAATATAATATAATCTGTTCTGTATAGAACAATATTTGTGTTTAAAGAGGAAACAATATAATAGCATTCCAAAGGAAGTGTAAATTTGTCATTTGAACAAGAAGTACTTATTGACTTACTAAGAGAAGTTAATCGGCAAATTGTCGACCAGGTTCGGGACGTACTTAGTCAGCACGAGTTAGCAGTTACTACCATGATTATAGCCAAACATATCAAATCTGAACCAGGTATAACCATAAGCGAATTAGCACGTCGAACTGGGATTGCCAAGTCACATATATCTAATATCATAAAAGAATTGAGCCAACGAGGCTGGGTAAAAATTCAGACAGATGCCAGCGACCACCGGCTTTTACGTCTCTTTCTTACACAATCTGCAACTAAGCAAGTGGAACTAGTTGGATCAGCAATAAGAAAGAGATTATCGGACTTGCTATCAGGTTTACCAGAGGCCAGAACAACTGAAATTATAGTAAGCTTACAGGATGTACAAAATGCATTGAAACAAGCTAAAGAAAAGAGATGCAGCAACAATGATTAAACTATTCAAATATTTAAAGCCATTTACACTTCCAATACTTGCTGTTTTAGTACTCGTATTTGCACAAACACTTTCTGAATTATATCTGCCTACCTTGATGGCAGATATAGTTGACAAAGGAATAGTTAATGGCGATACCAATTACATCTTAAGGATTGGCGGACTTATGCTGCTGGTTGCTGCAGGAGGTACAGTCTGTTCAATTGTGGCGACCTTTTTGTCCTCAAAAGCTGCAGTAGGATTTGGGACCATCCTTCGCAGCAAGGTATTCTCTCAAGTAGAGAGTTTTTCGCTGCACGAGTTTAGTAAGATAGGTACAGCAACCCTCATTACCAGAACCACCAACGATATTACTCAGGTGCAGATGGTAACCATTATGATATTACGCATGATGGTCAGTGCACCTTTGATGATGATTGGCGGTATCATTATGGCATTATCAGAGGATAAACCGCTTACGTTAATTCTGGTGGTCGTTATACCAATACTTGCCGCAGCTATTGGTATCATTGCCAAAAAGGGAATACCGCTTTTCAAGTTGATGCAGGTAAAAATTGATAAATTAAATCTGGTTTTACGGGAAGGCCTTACAGGCATAAGAGTAATACGTGCTTTTAACCGCATTGAAAAGGAGAATTTACGTTTTGATGACGCGAATGCAGACCTCACCAACAATGCTATAAAGGTTAATAAAATAATGGCTTCCCTAATGCCGATAATGATGCTGACATTAAATTTTACAACTATCGCCATTATCTGGTTTGGCGGCATCCGCATTGATAATGGAAGTATGCAAGTGGGCTCTTTAATGGCTTTCATTCAATATGCCATGCAGATCATGTTCTCATTGATAATGGTTTCCTTGATGTTTGTTATGATACCTCGAGCTGCGGCCTCTGCAGTAAGAATTAATGAAGTGCTGGACACTGTTCCTGAAATCAATGATCCTGAGCAAGTAAAGACTGCTGACCGTCAGAGAGGTTTTGTGGAGTTTAATGAGGTAAGCTTTAGCTATCCGGGAGCAGAACAGCCTGTCCTAAGCAACATTTCCTTCAATGCCAGACCCGGCGAGGTAACCGCTATTATTGGCGGTACCGGATCTGGTAAATCGACCCTCATAAATCTTATACCACGTTTTTATGATATTGATAAGGGCCGGATTTTAGTTGACGGCGTAGATATCAGAGAAATGACTCAGGAGAACCTCAGATCCAAAATTGGTCTTGTACCCCAAAATACGGTTCTCTTTACCGGAACAATTGCAGATAATATCAGGTATGGCAGGGACAATTCTACTGATGAAGAAATCAAACGTGCTGCAGCAACTGCTCAGGCAACTGAGTTTGTCTCAGAAATGAAGGACGGATTTGATTCAGTCATCGCCCAGGGCGGTACAAATATTTCAGGAGGCCAGAAACAACGTCTATCTATTGCCCGGGCATTAGTTAGAAGACCTGAAATATATATTTTCGATGACAGCTTCTCGGCTCTCGATTATAAAACTGATGCCAGACTACGGACAGCTTTAAGAAAAGAGATTGCCGATTCTACAGTATTCATAATTGCTCAGAGAGTAGCTACAGTTATGGATTCTGATCGTATTATCGTTTTGGAAGATGGACAAATTGCTGGAATCGGCGACCATAAAGAGCTTATGCAAAATTGCGAAGTATATCGTGAGATTGTTTATTCCCAGCTATCCGAGGAGGAACTAGCATGAGTGAGAAAAGCCGAGAGAAAAGAACTGCTGAAAGGCCATTCGGCGGCCCTGGCGGAGGACATTTTGGAGCTATGGGAAGGCCGGTTGAAAAAGCCAAAGATTTTAAAGGTACACTTAGAAGATTGATTGGGTATTTAAAACCGCGCAGGTATCATCTTATTACCGTATTAATTTTTGCAATCCTTAGTACTATTTTTAGCATTTTGAGTCCTAAAATCATGGGCAACGCTACAACCAAATTATTTGAAGGCCTAATGATGAAATTAAAGCATGTTCCAGGTGCTCATATTGACTTTGGTTATATCCAGCATATAATCCTTATTTTGATTGGACTATATTTAGCCAGTGCATTGTTTAGCTATATACAGCAATATATCATGGCTGGGGTTGCCCAAAAAACTGTTTATGATATGCGTAAGGATGTATACAATAAGTTATCCTGTTTACCGCTTAAATATTTCGACTCTCGTACTCACGGTGAAATCTTAAGTCGTGTAACCAATGATATTGACAATATTGCAACGACCTTACAACAAAGTCTTACCCAGCTTATAACTTCTGTGGTTACTTTAATTGGTATTATTATTATGATGCTTACTATAAGCCCAATGCTGACGCTTATTACTTTAACAACATTACCTCTTTATGGGGTGGTAACAAGTATAATAGCAAAACGATCACAGAAATATTTCGCAGCTCAGCAGAAGGCCCTGGGTGAACTTAACGGACATGTGGAAGAGATGTATACCGGTCACCAAATAGTTAAGGCATTCGGACATGAAGATGAGTCTATAGAAGAGTTTAATAACATTAATGAAAGGCTCTATGATGCTGGTTGGAAAGCACAATTTGTTTCAGGTATTATTATGCCGCTGATGATGTCTATAGGTAATATTGGCTATGTATTGATTTGTGTTGTTGGCGGTATTTTTGTAACCAACAAAACTATTACCATTGGTGATGTTCAAGCGTTTATTCAATACTCTCGTCAATTTACTCAGCCAATTGTACAAACCGCTAATATAGCAAATGTACTGCAATCAACTATTGCATCAGCTGAACGGGTTTTTGAAATACTGGACGAAGTTGAAGAAATACCTGATCGTGATGATGCCGAAATCATTAGGATGCCTAAAGGTGATGTAAGTTTCCAGAAAGTTAAATTTGGTTATAAAGAAGATGTAACTCTTATTGAGAACATGAATATAGATGTAAAACAGGGTCAGACCATCGCCATTGTAGGCCCAACCGGTGCGGGTAAAACTACACTGGTAAACCTCTTGATGCGCTTCTATGAGATAGACGGTGGGAAAATTACGGTAGACGGCGTTGACATCAGGGATATTCGACGGGGAAGTTTAAGAAATATGTTTGGTATGGTGCTTCAGGATACATGGCTGTTTAACGGTACTATACGGGAAAACATAGCCTACGGTCGTGAGGGAGCCACCGAGCAAGATATTGTTAAGGCAGCAAAAGCGGCTCACGCCGACCACTTTATAAGAACTCTGCCAGAGGGATATAATACTGTGCTTAATGAAGAGGCCTCAAATATTTCGCAGGGCCAGAAGCAGCTTTTGACTATTGCCAGGGCGATACTCGCTGATCCGGCTATCCTCATTCTTGATGAAGCTACCAGTAACGTAGATACCAGAACTGAGGTTTATATTCAGAAAGCAATGATAGCCCTGATGAAAGGAAGAACCAGCTTCGTAATTGCCCATCGTCTGTCGACGATTCGTGACGCAGAATTAATACTGGTTATGAACAACGGCAGTGTAATTGAAAAGGGTTCCCATAACGAACTCCTGACTCAAGGCGGATTTTACGCAGATCTTTATAATAGCCAGTTTACAGGTGCAAATCTGGAAGATCGAGCAGTATAGCATATCTAAGAGTTTTTAAAACAACGATAATACTTTAAACAACAAGGGGTGTTTAAAAATGATTAAACACCCTTTGCAGTAACTAAATTCTTAATAAGTTTAATCTAATCTAAAACATATACTCTTAACCACTTTTTAGTTAATGCCGTACTTGCTATAATGGTTATAGTTATTTTGCTAACGGGAGTTGTTGAGATGAGTGTCTTCGGCATGTTAACCAACTTTTCGGGAATGAATGCCTATTTAGCCACTGGTATTTGCTATCTAATCGGTATTCTTGTGGTGGGAGTCGGGCTTGGTATTTTTTCCATTCTCACCAAATATCACGATGTGAATGAAATCAAGCAGGGCAATGTCGCAGTGGGATTAGCCATGGGTGGCCTGATTTTGGGCTTGTCCAACATCATGCGTTTTGCCATCCTATCCAATAGCACCATTACCGGTGTGTTAAAATGGGGAGGAATTGGTATCCTCGGTATGATCGTAGGCTGGTTTCTGTTTGACATACTTACTCCGCAGTTCTGTGTAGATGAAGAGCTGAGCAAGGACAATCGGGCCGTAGGAATTATGGTCTTGGGAGTTTTCATGGCCATTTCTTACATAGTCGGAGCTAGCATCAGTTAATAGATTTATTTCGATCAAGCCCTATGGGAGGAACTAATTTGAAAATATACATCTATAAAACCGTTGATGACTGGAACAAACAGTCAACGAATTACGTTTTGGATGGAAATTTAATAAAGGTTGAAAACGGGATCGCTACAATTCAGGATCAAGACGGAAACCGGCAGTTTATGAATTTGACTCAGATATTCTGCCTGGTGGAAAGCAGTAACTAGCTGCATGAAGGAAACTAGATTATCACAGATAGATTTGCCGGATGTGTTTGCACATTGGGTGCAGGGAGCCGGTCCCTTTACCTGCTTTGTCCGCAAGACTAATTTTGTTTCCCTGAAGCACTACCGCGATTTTGCTCTGCGACCAGTAGCAACCAATACCAGCCGCCTTTACAAGTATCTATTACCACACTTGGAACGGTTGGAGCCGAATCACCTGATTTTATTGGATATCCCCGCTGTCGAAGGTATGCGACTAGGTTATTTATTACAGGAGCACTTGCGGTTAAAACCGATTCTAACCTTCGTAAGTCCGTTGCATACCCACGGATTAGTGGGGGGAGACCGTTATGTAAATGCTATAATAGCTTACGGACTGTTGCTGAATCCGGTGAAACCGCAGGGTTTTGTACTTATATTAGATAATCAACGCTATCTATCTACGGTCAACCCTAATTTGTTGCATCGCAGGTTTAATAACCAGTATGAGTTAACATCAGATGACTTGCCTAGCTTAGAAATGTTAAAAGCTTTAGCATATGGTCGGGTTACATTATATCATTGGGGAGAACCCAAGGAAGATGTGGGGGCCTACCTGCAATATTTAAAGGATAATCTGATCCAGGTAGAAGAATGGGATATACAGATTAAGGGGAATGAATATGGCAATAAAACTAAAAAAATCGATGAACCCGAAGGAACCAAAAGACCTGATTAAAAGACTAATTCCGGAAAATAAAACTTTAGCTATTAGTTTAGCTATTGCCTTGGCCTTTTCCAGTTTTGGATTGTCAGGTAGTATTGCAGCCGAAGACGCTCAGGACCTGAAAACTAAAAAGGATATGGTGCTGGTGCAAGAAAAAGAAGATGACTCCGCTACTCGTCAATGGGAAACCGATGAGGAGCAGAGCTATAGTTACTATGGTTCCGGTTATGGTTATTATTATAGGCCTATGTACATAGGCAACTCTTTTGGTCGCGCTTCCTGGTCCACCCCGACCGTAGGTAAAAGTGTGGGAGGTTATCAGATTTTCCGGGGACATGTTGGGAGCTGAATATGAATCAACAAGAATTAACCCGTCATCTGAACTTTGAATACTATATGATAAGTTCTCCTCGAGAAATGGAAGCCTTTTCCGTCCTTCCAGTATTCTTAGAACCTGATATCTATGGGCAAATGACAGCTGCAGCCGATATACTGTATAAGCTGGTGCATCGGCTGGTGTTTCAATTATTAAATTCCCCATGGGATCATTCATCATTCCTATTGCCTGATTTTCCTTTTCGCCAGCCGATCATGGGCTTGCCCATAGATCTGCCTTCTTTTTTCTGGGCCCGTTATGATGCTTTTGAACGGGCCGATGGCGGCATATTTTTTTCTGAATTTAATTATGATAAACCCTGCGCGCAACGGGAAATCATGGTTTCCGATTGGATAAACCCCGAAGGAAATCCTAATCAGCACTTTGGCGAGAAGTTTAGACAGGGCTTAGTCAGGCTGTGGGAAGACTATGGATCTGGCAGCAGCCGCCCAACAGTTGGCATAATGGTTGATCCCAACCATTATGAAGAAACGCATCTTGCTTTCTTGTATGCTGATATGATTAAGCCACTAGGTTATCCCTGCCTGTTGCTGGGAGGACAAAACCTTACCGTTACCAACGATGTGGTGACTGCCTTTGGGCAGCCCCTGGACATTATTCTCCGTCAATATCCTACCGAATTCAGCAACGAAGTGCATGACTATTCCAAGTTGTTGAAGCTAATAGCTCAACGCAAGGTTTTGATGCTGAATGACCCACGGGCTATCATCCCTCAGGCCAAGAGCCTGTTCGCTTACCTGTGGGACTTGTATAACAACCGGGCTTCCCTGCTCACAGATGATGAGCTTACCACTATTCGTGACACTATCCCCTATACTCGAATCTTTACTCCCATTGATATAACCGAACTTGAATCGGATCGGGAACGCTGGGTGGTAAAGCCAGTCTTCGGCCGCTACAGTGAAGGGGTGCATATTGGGGCTATGATGAGTGATGATGAATGGAAAATCGCCCTGCAAGAGGTTTCTCAATGCGGAGTTCCTCATGTGATGCAAGAGTTTATCCCCATTAGACGGAGGGTGGTATCCAGCTTCAACGGTAATCGCTATGAAGATACGATTGGTTTTGGCAATTTCGGAATCTATTTTACCCTGGGGGAGTTTACCGGAATCTGTGCTCGTTGGTCCTCTGATTATCTTAATAGAGATGACATGGCCTGGTTTAGTCCGGTAGGGGTACGGAAGACAGCCGATCCTTCAATAATGATGCACCCATCTACCTATATCGAAAGCGAACATCGTTGCCTATGGAATGAAATTGCAGAGAAGGCGGCTTTCCAATACAACTATACCGCCAGTTACACCGGGGAGTTGGAATCATTTACCCTGGACCCTATTCGGATTTCGCGTGCTATGTATAATGAAATAATCAACGCTACCGAAGAACTGGGCAGGGTATTGGTGAGGACTCGTAATTTCCTGCAAAAGAACTTTGATCTTTTTGCTCCCCTGTTGAGTATACCCGACTGTTTACAGTCTTTGGTAGAGAATGACCAAGGGGAATGGTTAAGCTTGCTAGGTCGTTTTGATTGGGCCATTGATCGTCAAGGAGATCTGCGTTTATTGGAATTAAATACTGATACCCCGGCGGGGTTTGAATCCATAGCCCTTAATAAATTACTTCATTCTTTCTGTCCGGATACTGAAGACCCTAACCGGGGACTGCTAGATCTATTGACTGAACAATACAGTCACCTCCTTAATAGGTCTAGCCATAAACCAGTGAAAACACTGGGGCTGGTGGGTTGCCCCTCGTCAGAAGAAGATTGGTTTCAGCTTATGCTGTTGGGAGAGGTATTTCAATCCCAGGTTAATGAGGTAATCCTAGGTGATGTTTCTGGACTGGAATTAAGAGATGGGTATCTGACTCTCTATGGGCAACAGGTGGATGCCCTTTATAGACATTATCCACTGGATTGGCTGGCTGAGGAAAAGCAGTACCAGCGGTTGATACCGGGTTTGGACAGACTTCATATGATTAACCCACCATCGGCGTTGATCCCGCAGAGCAAAGCCTTTCTGGCCATTGTCTGGCAGCTTTTACAGCAAGGCTTCTACTTTTCCAAGGAGGCTGATTTGATCCGTCGTTATATAGTGCCCACTTATTTAACCTGGCCCGGTAAGCCTTGTATCATAAAACCCTATTGGGGAAGAGAAGGCCAGGGGGTGGTCTTTTCTTATCAGCTCCAACCTGACCAAATCCCAAGCTTAGCCAAACAGGATCTGGTCTATCAGGAGCTTGTCGATATTCGCCCGGTGGATATTACCGTTCATAATACCTACGACAAGCAATTCCAGGTGGCTTATCCCATCCTGGGAGCCTTTCTCGTGGGAGACCGGTTTGGCGGCTTATATACAAGATTGGGGTCGCAAATTACTAACCGTTACGCAGTTGTAGCGCCTACTTTTGTGGAGGTGTCATGATGGAAAGGAAAACTAAAGTACTAATTGTAGTTCTCTCAGTAATACTAGTGATATTGATAGGTATTGGTTTTTTTATGTCCACAAAAGACGTTTATACCACCATGGAGGTAAAAGTCATGGAGGCAACGGTCACCACTAAGGAAATGTCCAACAATGCCTATTACCTGCAAGTAAACGTAGCTGGCTTAGCAAACTCTCTGCTAGAGGTGGAGACCACCCAGGGCTTTTATCAACAAGCTAATACCGGCAAGATAGTGGGCGTGCTGGTTGGATCGGTGGATACCTATCACGTAAAAAAGAGTTTGGACAGAAGTCAACTGAATCTAAAGTATAATGGTACCAACTGGGAGGTCCTATCCCTTTATCCAAGCCTGGCTGATGCCCAAAAAGAAAACCCGCCCAAGACCTTCACTACTACTGCAAGCTTAAAGCAGCGGATTAAGTCATTGGATGGCCGGTACTTTTTCTTGTTCGATGCCGGTGGCAAGAAAGTTATGGCGGAAGTAAATAGTGAGTACTATCAGCGTTACAAACCGCAAAGCACTCCCGGTGACTCTTTCGAACTGGAATTTGAAGGAATCGGTGACTTCAACCACCTGATACGTATTGTTAAACCATGAGGTAACTAACTAACATCCGTAATTTTCAAACAGGTTTTAATGGCTATGAAAGAACTACCTGGATAAGCTTTATAACAGCCAGTTTTACAGGCACAAATCTGGAAGAACGAACAGTATAGGATTACTTCTATTATTTGTCAGTTGAAGTATCAGTCAGCCCATTATATACTACTATTGCTGAAGCAAAAGCCTGTAATGTTCGTAGATCTTGTTTATTTTTAACCACATTAATTATCAGGGAGATCAGGTTTAGCAGTGAATGCAAGGCCATTCAATTATGGAAGACAGAAACTGTTATCCTGACACCCACTTTGAAAAGTGGGTCTTTAAAAATAGCTAAGATAGACGGCATGGCGGGTAAATGAAAACCTTAAGAATAATCTTAAGGTTTTTTTGTTGCTTATTTTAATTAGTTAATCCATCTTCTCCTGCACGGATTTTAGTTTCTGTTCCATAGATGCTGCTTTATCTCTTCTATCATCTATTCTTATTGTTGTTGAAACTCTCAACGCTCCCTTATTAAATGGTACCTCGTGCATTTTTCTAATAGTAGTAAAGATGACATCTAAATCTCCTTCTAGAACTGAACCCATAGGAGATAATACTAGTTTAATTCTCTTTTCATCTTCCAATACTTTGTGGCAGTCTGCAACATACTGGCTGACACTGGTACTTCCAGTTCCCATTGGTATGATTGCTACTTCAACAATTGCCATACTAGTTCACCTCTAATTACAATATTATTTAAATATCTTACCACACAAGGTGAGAACAGACAAAAGTGGTGGTTGGTGATTCAAGCCGATTCTCGTGTTGCGGCTGTAACATAGCGAACCAAACTGTTTAACGCATTTTCATCAATTGATATTGACATCGGCATAAACTGATCAAAAACCTTGATAATTATTTCCAGAGGGCAGTTCCCGGCTCTTTCCCCCAATCCTAACACGGTAGTACTGGCAAACTGGGCTCCAGCCTTAACACCGGCCAGGGTATTGGCGACTGCCATAGCGAAATCATTATGGGCATGAAACTCAACGTCAATACCACTTTCAATAATAAGTTTTTGTATTTTGTAATAGCTCTTGAATGGATCCATCACACCTACGGTGTCTGCGTAACGCAGTCTTTCGGCGCCTAATTCGCGAGCCAGACATGCATAGTCAACCAGGAAACTAAAATCAGCCCGGGAAGCGTCCTCGGCTCCAACGGTAACGTTTACACCGGCTTCGCGGGCAAAAGTAACTGTTTCCTGAAGTTTCTCCAATACCCAAGCGCGGTTTTTCCGCAGCTTATAATGAATTTGAATATCGGAAACGGGAAGCGAAATATGGAGATGACGAGAACCACAATCCAAAGAGGCCTGAATGTCCTTAATATTAGCGCGATTCCAGGTGGATACCCTGGCGGTGAGGTTTAGTGCAAAAATTTCTGCCAGAGCTTCACACTCGCCGCAACCCATAGCTGGGGTACCAGCTTCAATCTCATAGACACCAACCTGATCAAGCAGGAGAGAAATAAATTTTTTGTCCTCTTTACTAAACACTACGCCGGCTGCCTGTTCACCATCTCTTAAAGTTGTATCAACAATGCGAATTAAAGCCATGCGTCTAACCTCCTTACATGCGTTTGTGCAATATTCTTATTCAGCGGGTGACCAGCCGAAGTGTTTTTCCCCCTGGAGACTCTATCGCTTTATCGTTCCTTTGGAATGAAATAATGAACTGACCACTGTCGTTAACCGTCTTTTCAGCTGTCAGAACCACGTTGCCAAGGCGAGCTTCCATATTACAATGAGTTACCAGGACAAATGGAAGCTTCCATTTGCGGTGAATTTGTTCCAGTTCAGTCCGCAGGGAATGACGCAGACTTTTATCAAGGGCTGACAGGGGTTCATCCAAAAGCAGCAGGGAAGGAGTACTTAGTAATCCTCGGGCCATGGCTACTCGCTGCTTTTCACCGCCTGAAAGCTGGTCGGGATATCGTTCCATTAGATGTTCGATTTTTAACAGGGCAACAACTTCTTCAGGGGATAAAGCGCTTGTATTGGTTTTTGGCTTACGCCAGCCGTAGCAAACGTTATCTTTTACTTTCCGATGTTGAAATAACGCATAGTCCTGAAAAATATACCCCATGTGACGCTGGGAGGGATGAATATTGGTACCTGTGGATGAAGAAAATAAGGTCTTTCCATTTAGACGGATTACCCCTTGATCGGGATTTTGTATGCCTGCCAGGCAGTCCAACACCGTGGTTTTCCCTGAACCGGAAGGTCCTGACAAAACCAGTATCTCTTCATTTACACTAAAATCAGCCGAAACAGTGAACTCAGGCAGGTGTTTAATGAAATGAGCTTCCAACATGTCAACCCCTCCTTATCTTCGAGTCTTGATCATTTTTCTGGACCACCAATTAAACCATAATAAAAGGAAAAACGAAAAAGCAATAACGCATGTAACCAAGGGCATTGCGTCCTGAGTATCACCATTCATTACCGAAAAATAAACCGCCATGGGGATGGTTTGGGTCTGGCCTGGTATAGAACCGGCCACCATCAAAGTTGCACCAAATTCGCCCAGGGACCGGGTAAATGCTAATACAATTCCTGATACTAGTCCTGGCCAGGCCAGGGGAAGAGTTATAGTGAAAAACACTTTTAATTCACCGGCTCCCAAGGTCCGAGCGGCCCTCTCCTGATTAACATCGACCTTCTCAAGTCCTGCCCGAACATTTATATATACCAGAGGAAAGGCTACCACCACAGCGGCAATTACCGCCCCCCATAATGTAAACACCACTTGAATGTGAAATAAGGCGGCCAGCAATTTACCTAGCGGTCCGTTCCTGCCCAAAAGAAGCAGCAGCCCGAATCCGACTACCGTCGGTGGCAGGACCATGGGCAAAGTAAGAAGAGTTTCAATAACTTCTTTGCCGGGAAGGTTCACCCTGGTCATCAGCCTGGCACAGGCGGTACCTATGACAAAGGCCGCCATAGTAGCCAGGAATGCGATTTTTAGAGATATCAGAATTGGTTCTATAAAATTATCCATATAGTTCACCACCATATAATCAGACGGTTTATATTAATCCCAAGCCATAAAACTATTACGGGCTGGTTTTAATCCATTGGTTTAAAACCATATTTTACAAAAATGTTCTTAGCTACGGGTTCATAGAGAAAATTCATGAATTCCTGAGCGGATTCCTTTTCAAGGGTGCTTTTGATTACTGCTGCAGGATAAACAATATCCGAATGGAGCTTATTATCAATAACTGCTGCAATCTTGACCTTCTGAGAAACAAATGCATCTGAACTATATACAAATCCTGCCTCTGCATTGCCCGATTCAACATAGGCCAGTACCTGTTTAACATCACTGCCCAACACCAGTTTAGCTTCTAATTGATCCCAAATACCCAGGTGGGTTAAAGACTCCTGAGCATATTTACCACAGGGAACAGTTTTCATTTCACCTATAGCAACCTTACCTATTTCAGGTTTTAATAAATCGGTGCAATTCTTAATATTAGAATCAGTAGGTACTACCAGCACCAGGTCATTACCCAGAAAATTTTTGCGGGTTGTATTTTCAATCAGTCCCTTGGCTTCCAACTGATCCATTTGGGCCTTGCCGGCTGAAATAAACACATCCACCGGTGCACCCTGCTCGATCTGCTGCAGCAGTTGACCAGATGAACCAAAGTTCAGATCAATGTTTAGTTCTGGGTGCTGCGAGATATACAGAGTCTTAACCTCTTCCATGGCATCCTTAAGGCTGGCACCTGCAGAAATTATTAAATGTACTTCTTTTTTAGGTTCAGCCACAGGTTTTGTACTATGAATCAGCACAGCCAATGCGAAGATTGCAACTATAGCTGCTACCAGTATGTGATAATGATGTGTTTTAAATATATTCATGATTAACCCCCTTTCTTTTTTCTTATCAGATCTAACGGTTAATGATTACTCTGGTCTCGTTAGGAGTGATTTTATTAATTACTCCGTTAACTTCACCACACAGAATCTTTATCTCCAGCCAGGGCGGAATATGGGAACAGATGATTTCTAAACTTTTAAATGCCATCTTTTCCAACAATGGGAGCAAAATCTGTTTGGAGGTAACCATTCCATTGCAGTTTTGAATTTCTTTTAAGGAAATTGAATAGCACCCAGGGGTAACTTCCTTAGGTTCTGGTTTAGGAATAATGATTTTAATCTCAGGAGAAGTATTTAGTTTAGCTGCTGCTTCAGCTTCCAGGATGCTGTCCAGGATATTTGAAGGAAAACCAGCCATTTCCCAGATTGTAAATCCGGCCTTTTCTAGTTCAAAATAGGGTAAACCGATAATAGAGAGCCCGACAAAGGTTCTGCATTCTCCAAGAAAATTCAATACTTCCTTCATATATTCCCGCATGCCTGGTAAACCTTTTGCTGATTGGAGAGAAAAAGGTATGATGCGACACATCTCCCATATATTACAGGAATGTTGATAAACACGTATTTCACCCGCTTCCTGAAGCGGGGCAGTTTCTCCGTTAGGTCCTACAAATACTGCTATTTCCATAACATAAAACCTACCTTTCCGGTGATAAGAATGACAGGGTGTCGGTGTCAACGGGGACGGTTCTTCCTGACACGCTATCTCTGACAAATGGTGTCAGGAAGAACCGTCCCCGTTGACACCTTGTCTGATTTATACAGCCTGCTGGCCAATATTAATGGCGCACTTATGGTCCTTCAGCAATCCTACAGCGTCAGCCCTGCACTGCTGACAATGAAACATCTGGCGCATTTCAGTCTGACAATTCCGACGCATCATGGTTAAATCATTAGTATTGGTGGCAGGAAGATCTTCAAATACGCTGCCTTTTACCGGAATAAGCGGCATAATATTGGTAACAAAAACATCCAGCTCTTTCATTTTACGTACAACATATGGAATTTCATGGTCGTTTATTCCGGGAATCATAACCGTGTTAATCTTAACCATCATTCCTTGCTGAGTGAGGGAGCGGATGCCTGCTAATTGATTTTCCAGAAGTAAACTAGCTCCTTCAATGCCTGTATATCGCTGTCCTTGATAGTTCACATAACGGTAAATCCTGGCTCCAGTTTCAGGATTCAGGGTATTTACGGTTACAGTTACATGGCTGACACCTAGATCAACAATACTTGCAGCTAGTTTAGGCAGCTTTAAACCGTTGGTAGACAAACATAATAGGACATTTGGATCATATTCACGAATTAAACGAATGGTCTGACTGCTTTCTTCCCAATCCGCCAGTGCATCTCCAGGGCCGGCAATACCCACCACGCTCAGATTATTCAATTGCTGCTTATAATACTGGTAGCGGTGCAAGCCCTCTATGGGACTAATGATGTTGCTGGTAACACCTGGACGGCTTTCATTTAAACAGTCGTATTTACGGTTACAATAATTGCAGCTAATATTACAGTGTTTAGCAACAGGCAGATGAATTCTGGCATGCTTATGGGCAGCTTCTTGTGAGAAGCAAGGATGATTTTGATTAATATTTAAATGGTTTATCATAACGAGTTCCTCCTGACTTGTTCGTCATTACTGACGACTGGATTTACATAAAAACGCTGGTACAGGTCCTCACGATAACTGCTCAACTTGGACGTCAACAAAGTATTCGTAATTTGATCCAGCAGCATAGTCGTACCCGTATAGCCTACGGTCATAATACGTTGACCGCCGATTCGATCGTGAATAGGGAAGCCCACACGTACCAGGGGAATCCCTTCTCGTTCAGTGAGAAATCGTCCATCTGAGTTCCCAATGGCTAAATTTATTCCTTTATCTGCACAATGGCTGCGGATATTCGAAAAATCAGTATTTAGCATTATGAGGGCTTCTTCCTCGCATTTTGATGTCAGTAACTGCAGCAATCCCTTCAAAGGCAGACTTTTACTGCCGGTTGCGAGAATCGCAGGAGTTATCCCATTTTCCACCAATACCCGGCTGATTCCGTAAACGGTCTCTGGTTCACCAAATACGGCTGCACGGCCCTCGCGATTGTACTTGTGGGAATCTACCATAGCATCTTGCAGGCGTCCGCGTTCCTTTTTCAGACCCTCTGGAATTGTTTTTTGTGTAAGTCGATGTAAAAGTTCTATAAACTTATCACAGGCAGCTATACCCATTGGCAGAGGCAAGTTATATAAAGGAACACCATATTCAGTTTCGAGGTATTTACCCGGGGATAATTCATCATCCACAGCTTCCCCAAACTGTATAGTTGCCTGTGCACCTGCCATGGCTTCAATATCCTCCAGAGAAGTGCCGCCTTCAGGTATTTTCTTATATACTTTTGTATATGGACTGTCCAGGGTATCAGATATATCAGGAAGCAGGGTATACTGAACCTGCATCAATTCCAAGATTCGCTTAATCTCTCGTACGTCAGCCGGGCTGATATGGGGGACTATTACATTAATACCGTTATGCTTCATAAATTTTTTACTTAGCGTTTGTACAATACTGCGAAGGGCCTGAAAATAACCTTCAGCATGGGAACCTCCATAACCAGGTGTGGGAACGGGGATTAACCTGGGGCTGAAGGACTCTCCCTTCTCCGTTTGGTATACCGCCGCAATGCGGCCAATATCCTCACCAATGGTTTCGGCGAGACAGGTACTTAATATCCCAACCACCTGAGGGTTATACAGCTGTATTAGATTATCCAGTCCTTGTTTAAGATTTGCTTCACCACCATAAATGGTGCCTGTTTCGGTAATGGAACTGGAAGCGACATCAATCGGTTCATTAAAGTGCTCAGCCATATGGCGGCGCATGTAGGTAGCACAGCCCTGTGAACCATGAATAATTACCATAGTATCTTTGATACCCTTGAAAGGTACGATTGCTCCCATCGGCATGCACATATTGCAAGGATTTTCTGTTACACTTCTTACCTTATTCTTATCAGCCTTCATGAATATCACCGCCTATATTAAATTCCTAAAGGTGTCAGGATAACCGTCCCCCTGTTTGCGTCCAGTTTATACTAATTCCTTATCAAGATATTTCCATACTGGGGAGCAAACTGTTTGCTCTACTTCTCGAGCAAAATTGGCTGCTCCTACAAAACCACTTAAAGGGTGTTTGCGCTCATGATTGTGGTCTATAAACGCGAGTCCCAGCTTAAAAGCTAACGGTCTTTCTTTCACTCCACCCACCAGAAGGTCAGCTCCTTGCTCCAGCATGAAGCGCTCCAACTCAGAAGGATTGGCATCATCCAGTACAACGGTACCCTCCGTAACCAAATGGTGAATAGTGTCATACTCCTCCTGCCGACCTGTCTGGGTTCCTACCATTACTACTTCCATTCCCAGTTCACGAAACTGCTTGATCAGGGATATAGCCTTGAAGCCTCCTCCTACAAATACTGCGGCTTTTTTCCCCATAAGGCGGTTCCTATACTGTTGGATAATAGGATCATAGATTGCCATCTCACGCTCAATCAAAGCTTCCGTACGACTCGAAAAAAGAGGATTTCCAAAAAAATCACTGATTCTGCGTAATGACTCTACCGTATCCTCCAGGCCCAGGAAAGATATGTTGAGGAACGGAATGCCGTATATTTCTTCCATCCTCTTAGCCATATACCCCATGGAACCGGCACACTGGACGATGTTTAGGGATGCCGAAGGAGCAGTTTTCAGAGTCTCATACTGAGAATCCCCGGTAAAGGCCACGTTTACATGGATTCCTATCTCCTGGAGATAGCTGCGGATGATCCAGGCCTCACCAGCCAAATTAAAATCGCCTAAATAGTTTAAATGGTGCGCTTGTCGAGTCATCTCCTGTATAGGAGCAACCATTCGTAATAAGACTTCGCAGGCAACCCGGTAGCCGTCTGATTTATTTCCTGAGAAACCTGACGATTGTACTGGAATCACTTTAATTCCATGACGCAGGGACGCATTTCTGCAGACTGCCTCCAAATCATCGCCAATAACTCCCACGATACAGGTGGAATAAACCAACATGATGGGAGGATGATAGCGGTCAACCAATTCATCAATACAGCGAATCAATTTCCGCTCACCGCCAAAAATTATGTCTTCTTCCTGAAGGTCAGTGGAAAAACTATAGCGGAACAAATCTGCACCGCTGCTGAGACTTCCTCGAATATCCCAGGTATAGCTGGCGCAGCCGATAGGACCATGGACCAGATGGACCGCATCAGTGATAGGATTTAAAACTACTCTTGCTCCGCAGTACACGCAGGCGCGCTGACTGACACAGCCCGCCACGCTGTCAGCCTGGCAGTTAATAGGCTGTGACTGCCGGCCTTTGGTACGAATAGAATTCTGTCGTTCCCGAATAAAAACATGATCAGGCTGCCTAATTGCCATATATATCACTCATTTCTTGAGAAGCTCTATCACGCTCTAAAAATGAAAAGGCGCCTTCTCATTTAGTAAAATGAAAAGGCACCATCACCAATTTATTTAACAGATATATTAATTTATTCAACCCCATGCATCACAAGATGAACAGGCGTTACATGGAGTATAAAATAGTGTAGGAACGTGGCTAATTGAAAAAACATACTTATCAATTTCATATTGGTTGATTACATCATTACCGATGCTGACATGCCCCTGACTAAATTCCAGCCGTAAAGGGGTCGCTTCCATTTTATTATCATTCAGTAAACCGGGTTTGAGGTTGGGACCCCATGTAACTTGTTTTTTGTTTTGGTCAATTACAGTGACCATATTATTAGAAGTCATTAGAGATTTGATACTACCATCCCCATGAAAATTAAATGAATTCATATCGCCATGAATTCCGATGGCCTGGGGGTTATATGCGATAATTTCTCCAATCGGCGTATTTACAGCAATAGGCTTATTGGGCTCAAATGACTTTAGTCTGCCATCCGGATAAATAGTGATGCCAATACGTGCATCGACTTCTCCAAGGGGGGACTGTATGGAGATAGAATCATTAGGCCAGAAAGTAAGACCTTTTACGGAACCAGATTCATAGAAATAAATGGCCATAATCTTCTTATTGAACTTCCCAAATCTAAATTTGAATTCAAACTCCGCCGCCAGATCATATTCGTCTTCCTCCGTCCAATAAGCCGATATCTTACCGTTTAATGGGAATAATCGCTTCAAATTACCATTCTCGTAAAAAGTAAGAAGTTCAGCCGGAAATACGCCTATCGGGGTTCGAATCATCGTCTGTTCATGCAGAGCGATACTTTTGATATTACCATTACTATAGCAGGTAACCGCATTAGTATATCTTCTTCTGACAGTACCATCCTCATATTGCGGAACTAAATCACCATATTTTGTTGATATTGTACGCATTCTAACACCTTCAATAAATACTGAAACTACATCAGTAATTCTAAATCTTCATCCTTTGCGTCTCGATCCTGTCTGTCTAAAAGCGTATTACTGATCATTTCTATTAATCTCATTGCACCTTTATAGCCAACAATCGGCATATAGGAATGAACCCCCCGGTCAAGAACAGGGAAACCTACTCTTACTAATGGAATATCTTCAGCTCGGGCTATATATTTTCCATAGGTGGTTCCCATTAAGAGATCAACAGGTTCATCTTTAATCCATTGATGAAGAGTAAATAAATCTCCTGCAGCCTTAACCTTTGCTTCTACTCCTGCGTCTTTTAGCATTTGTCCAACTTCTCTTTCAAAGGCTTCACCGGGTGTACCTGTTAACACATATTTGGGAACCATACCGAGTTCAAGGGTAAAAGCGGTAAGGGCAATAACGACATCGGGATCACCGAAGATGGCTGCTGTTTTACCCTGGTACTGATCATGTAAATCTACCATGATGTCGATAAGCTGACCTCTTTCCTCTTCTATCTCAGCTGATATTTCCCGTCCAGTTGTTCGGGATACTGACATCAAGAATTTGTCAGTAGCCTCTACTCCAATTGGTGTACGCAATATAACCGGACGTACTTTGGCCTTTTTCCTTAATTCGTCGGCTGCAGCGGCGGAGGCAAAACTGCCTAACGCAAAGGTAGCATCAGAATTTCCTGCATCTATGATATCCTCAATTTTACTTCCCCCAGCTGGGTACATGTCATATTTACCGGTCAAAGGGGCATCAAGGACACCGCTTGTATCCGGAAACATAATGAACTTAACACACATCGATTTTAGGATACGTTTAATCTCACGCATATCGCCAGGATTCACAAAGCCAGGTATTATATTTACTTTTTCATTAGGTTTGTTTTTGTTGACACTTAGATATTTAACCATACCTTTTACCATATTGGAAAAGCCTGTTACATGAGAACCCACATAACTTGGGGTATTAGCATGAATAACTATTTTGCCTTCCGGTACTTTAGACTGGTTAATGTAAACAGGAATATCATCGCCAATTGTCTCAGATAAACATGTAGTATGAACCGCAATAATATCTGGATTATAGATTGCAAAAATATTCTTTATCGCAGTTTTAAGATTGGAACCTCCGCCAAATACTGCTGCACCCTCGGTAAACGAGCTGGTCGAGGCCATTACAGGATCACGGAAGTGTCTCGCCAGATGCATCCGATGATACGAGCAGCAGCCCTGTGAACCATGACTGTGCGGCAAACACTTGTGTATACCCAGTGCCGCGTACATTGCTCCGATTGGCTGACAAGTTTTGGCAGGATTAATTACTATACCTTTTCTAATAGAGTATTCCTGGGGTGTACTGTCTAACATCTAAACCACCTCCTTAACATAGTTGCCTTCGAGCATTGGCTCAACTTTCCAGGGAGGCTGTACCATATTCCATACAGGAGTAGTTAAACCCATGGCGATATCTCTGGCAAAAGTAGCAGCCCCTTTAAAACCGGCATAAGGTCCAGTGTAATCATAGGAATGAAGCTGTTTCGAAAAAATACCCATTTTATGAATTTGATATTTTTCCTTTATTCCTGCACAGAATATATCCGGCTTCAATAATTTCATAAACTCATCTATTTCATAATGGTTAATATCATCGATAACTACGCTCTGATTCGGCATGGCCTTGATCATTCCACCAAAATAATTCAGAGGTATTTTAGTTTTCAACTCTTCATATTTTTCTTTGGAAAGAACCACTCGGTAGTGCTGTTCGTCAGGTTCCGGATGCAGGTTTTCAATGTTTTTGCTGTCGGCATCTTCTTTCATAAAAGGAATTACCTCACTGCCTTCATAGTCATCCCGATGGGCAAATTCAAAACCGGCCAGTATAGTTTCCATGCCAAGGTCCTTAAACAGGTACTGATAATGAAGAGCTCTGGAACCACCTACGTACAAGGCAGCTGTCTTACCCTCACAGAGCGGTTTATACTGTTCTATTATTGGCAATACCTCTGCCAACTCCTCGGCAATTACTTCCTCAGTTCTAGCTGTTAGTGCCGGATCATCAAAATATCTGGCTAAATCCCTCAGTGATTCAATGCTGCTCTGGACGCCGATGAAATTGACTTTGAGCCAATCAGTACCGTATTTCGAATGAACCATGTCAGCGATGTAGTTGATTGAACGATAACATTGCACCAGATTTAAGTTAGCTTTATGAGCATTTTTAATCTTTTCGATGGAACCGTTTCCGGTCATAACTGAAACAATTTCATATCCTATCTTGGTCAGAACCCGTTCAATTTCCCAGGAATCGCCGCCTATGTTGTATTCACCCAGGAAATTAATTGAGTATTTGCCTACAACCGCATCTCCGGTTCCAACCACATGTTTAATCAACTGGTTATTGGCAATATGATGGCCGGCTGACTGAGTTACGCCCTTATATCCTTCACAACTGAATGCTAACACCTTAATGTTGTATTTATCTTCAGCCCAGCTGGCGACAGCATTTATATCATCACCAATCAGGCCCACCGGGCAAGTTGAACATATCATAATATTCTTAGGCTTGAAGATATCCACTACTTCGGTGATGGCTTGCTTTAGTTTCTTCTCTCCGCCGAATACGATATCACCCTCCTGTAAATCGGTTGAAAAGCAGTAGTTTAAGAAATTATCTTCTTCCCCTTCGTCTAACCTAGCTTTATTCCGCCTGGTTCCCCAGCTGTAATAACCGCAGCCAATGGGGCCGTGAGTGATGGTTACAGCATCTTTTATCGGACCGACAACAACACCCTTGCACCCTGCATAACAGCAGCCACGGCTGGTTATAATTCCAGGAATGGTTCGAGTATTTGCCGTAATAGTTTGGGGATTTTCACTATCATGGTCTACCAGCAAAATATGTTCTTTTCTATTTTTAAAGACACTTGCCGGGTATTGCTCAACAATTCTACTAACTTTGTTTTTCATGACTATAGACACCTCCGTTCTTATAGGGCCAGTTCTCCAATCTCTCCAGTTCTTACCCTCGCACAATCTGTTATCGGCATTACAAATATTTTACCGTCACCGGGATGACCTTTCTGATTAACAGCAATAAGCACATCAACCAGATTCTTAACTTCATCATCTTTCACCACAATTGATAACAACCTTTTAGGGATAAGCCGATGTCCTTCTGAAAATGCTTCAGCGACTGTAGGTGAGGAAAACTCACTCCCGGTTAGCATATTTTCAATGAGCGAAAAATCAACTTTTTTCTTTCCTCTGCCCAGAACCTTCATACAATTCATGGCCGGAAAGCCGGCTTTTAAAAGAGCATCCTTGGTTTTTCCAATCATGTCCATTCGAATAATTGCCATTACTTCTTTCATAGAAGTGCCTCCAATCTATAGCTCATTGTTTCCGGAGCTTATGGTATAGGCTTCCAATACCGGGCTTACAAAAATCTTGCCATCACCAAAGGCGGCCTTTTGTCCGGTCTTAGCGTTTTTCATAATTATTTTAATAACATCATCCTTATCTTCGTCATTCACAACCATCATCAACATTTCTTTGGGGATTTCATCATAAAAAACGTCGCCGACCTTAACACCCTTTTGTTTTCCTCTTCCCATTACATCCATTTTTGTAACAGCAGGAAAACCGCCATCGCTTAATTCTGATAATACAACCCCAACTTTATCGGGTCTAATAATGGCTCTAATCATTAACATATACGAATCCTCCAATCGAATAATTTACATTCCTAAGAAACCGTGTTTCATCATTAAATCCTCAAGTCTATCCTGCTCCATGGGTTTAGGTATAACAAACATTTCGTTTTCTTCTATTGCTTTGGCTAAACCCCTATAGGCATCCGCCTGATTTTCATCTGGTGCAAATTCAATTACTGTCTTCTTATTGATCTCTGCTCTTTGTACCAGGTTGTCGCGGGGAACAAAATAGATCAGCTGGCTTCCCAGTTCTTTAGCAAATGCTTCTAAAAGCTCCCGTTCTCCGTCAACCTTTCTGCTATTGCAGATGATGCCACCCAGACGACATCCACCAGTGTTAGCGAATTTCAAGACCCCTTTGGAAATATTGTTGGCAGCATACAAAGCCATAAGTTCTCCACTGGCAACTATATAAATTTCTCGTGCTTTTCCTTCTCGGATGGGCATAGCAAATCCACCGCAAACAACATCACCAAGAACATCATAGAAGACATAATCCAAATCATCAGTATAGGCCCCTAGGCTCTCCAACATGTTGATAGAAGTGATGATACCTCTTCCTGCACATCCTACACCAGGTTCCGGACCGCCTGACTCAACACATCTAATTCCGAAAACACCCGATTTCATGATGTTTTCGAGTTCAACTTCTTCGCCTTCTTCGCGCAGTGTATCAAGTACACTTTTCTGTGCCAGGCCGCCCAGAACGAGCCGGGTTGAATCAGCCTTCGGATCGCAGCCTACAATCATAACCTTTTTTCCCATTTCCCCTAAACCTGCGGTTAAGTTCTGGGTGGTGGTAGATTTGCCTATGCCACCTTTTCCATAAATAGCTATTTGTCTCATGATATTTCCTCCCTTTAAATATTTAATGGTGCCTTTCATCCGTCAAATGAAGGCACCATTGCCAATAACTTTGTTAGGTTAAATGAAAGCAAATAATAGAACTTAATAATTACCTCCTGTTTTTAAATGCCGGCAAAGATTGAAATCCCTGTGGAATAACAAGGGCGCTTTCAGAACCAATTTCTGAGAGCGCCTTTACTCAATAATAAGGAAAATTAAAAGGCCCGGAGCCTATAATTTAGGTTCCGGGCACCATTGCCAATCAAAACTATTAAAATGTCTATCAATATTAACAAAGCCCCTCGATATTTCTCGAGAGGCTTCTTTGCCGACGGTTTAATTATGTTTGTAAGTATATATGCCCGCAATCTAAATATCAACAGTTAATAGTCAGGTATACATTATTCCTTACGAACATTATTACAAATAAGCACTAAATAGAAAGACGAAGGATTAATCAACCTCTCAAGGTTACTCGAGACCCTGCTTTAATTCCGCCGGTTCAAATCCTTCCAGAACTCCGGCAAAAGTAACACCAGAATAGGGTAGATTTCTAAGCGCCCCACCAACATCAAAATGCTCAAAACATGTTTGCCTGCGTCAGGGATGAAGGCGAAATTCTGCATTGGTCCTACTAAATTTAATCCTGGGCCAATATTACCCAGACAGGTGGCTGCGGCCGACAAACCGCTGATGAGATCCAGGCCCAGCGCGGTCATAGCTATCCACCCTGCAGCCAAAAACATAATATAGAGGAAGAAAAATTGCAGGACATTGATGAGCAGGTCATCGTTAATAAACCTGCCACCGAACCTCAGTGGTAAAACCGCTTTGGGGTGGACCATCTTCTTTAATTCGATTGTGGTACGAAACCCTATGATAAGGTATCGGCCTGGTTTAATACTGCCGCCCGTTGAACCGGCACATCCTCCTACAAACATCATCAATAAGATAACTCCAGAGGCTAAGGCTGGCCAAAAATTATAGTCGACGGTTACAAAACCGGTGGTGGTAACGATTGATACAACCTGAAACAAGGCCGCTCTAATCGGGGCTTCCCAACCGCTTATGATTCCCTGGCGGTTAAGGTTCAGGGCCACCAACAGCGAAGCTGCCATAATTATGCCCGCATAAAGTTTAAATTCGGAATTCCGCCAATAGTTACTTAGTTTGCGTTGCTTGAGAGCCAGGAAGTGCAGGGTGAAGCTGGCTCCGGATATAAACATAAAAAATGTTATAGCCCACTCTATTACAGGATTAGCATAGAACATAATGCTGGTATTCTTGGTGGAAAAACCTCCCGTGGCAAGGGTAGTGAAGGTATGGCAAAGAGCATCAAAAACGTTCATTCCCAGCATCCAAAGAGTCACTGCACATATTACGCTTATAAGTACATAAACTCCCCATAGTTTTCGAGCGGTCTCACGAATTCGAGGACTGATCTTATCCGCAATAGGGCCGGGAACTTCGGCCTTGAATAACTGATTGGCTCCAGGTCCCATGCCGGCGGTAATCGCTACAAATAGTGCAATAATACCCATGCCGCCCAGCCATTGAGTAAGGCTGCGCCAGAACAACAACCCTTTAGGCCAGGATTCAACGTCTGATACTACGCTGGCACCGGTGGTAGTAAAACCGGAGACAGTTTCAAAAAAGGCATCGGCAAAAGATGGCAGGTATCCGGACAATATAAAAGGTATACAACCGAAAAGTGAAGCTACCACCCATCCTAGACTTACAAGAATAAATCCTTCTTTAAAACTAATACCAATGGATTTAGGAAAAGAGAGCCTTAAAACAAGACCGCTTACGATGGTTATTAAAGCTGCTTCCAGGATAGCTATTGTAACATCCTCATGGTAGGCCAGCGACCAACCCAGGGAAGTCAGCATCGCAATACCAATTATCAATATGATCAGACCAAGATTACGGAAAATAACCCTATATCTAATCAAAATTTACTTCCTCCTGCCAGGAAAAGCTGCTCTATTTTGTGTACACTTGCAGGCAAAGAGAATACCATAATGCGATCATATGGTTGAATTATAAATTGGCCGCCCGGGATAATTACCTGATCAGCACGTACAATGGCTCCTATAACCGAACCGTGGGGGAATTTAAGATTACAAATCTCCTTGTTAATTACTGCCGATCCGGGTTGGGCTAACAGCTCCAGCATTTCCGCTCGGTCGTCTCCCATGAGGGTAACGGAGATAATATCTCCGGATCGCATGTATTTCATAACCGCTCCGGCGGTGAGAAAACGGGGGTTTAGAATGGTGTCAATTTCCAGTTGTTCTGCCAGCGGTATCACGTCCGTACGTTTTATCTGACAAACTGTTTTTTTTACTCCAAAGTTGCGGGCGATTAGAGAACACAGTAAATTTATTTTATCATCGTCGGTTACGGCTACAAATAGGTCGGAACTAGCGATATGTTCTTGCTCCAATAGTTGATAATCGCTGCCGTCTCCATGGATTACCAGGGTCGACTTAAGTCCTTGCGATATTTGCCGTGCCCGGTTAAGATCTTTTTCTATGATTTTTATGTTTATGACAGGTTTTAATTGCTCCAACATTTGGGCAAGATAGTAACCGGTTCGGCCCCCACCCAGAATAGTAACATTCTCAACTTTGGATAAACGGAAGCCCAACCGCTTTTTTACTGTTCTCATATCACCAGTCCTGGCTAAGAGATAAATATGGTCTCCCAGCTGCAGGGTATCATCCCCCCTGGGTATCAACATTTTATGCTTGCGGGCTATTGATACGATATTGTAAGGTACTGAATTATCCATGTCTCTAATCTTCTTGTTTAGCAGAGGCGAATTAGCTTTCAATTCCAGTTGCAGTAACTCCACTTTGCCGTCAGCATAGTAATCTACGTTTACGGCCTCTGGGTTTCTGACAATATCTACAATTTCTTGGGCTGTAACCCGTTCAGGATTTATGATCAGGTCAATACCCATAAGCTTATTCAGAGAAAAATCTTTTAACTCAAGGTACTCGGGATTGCGCACTCGGGCTACGGTAGTTTTTACCCCATACATTTTAGCCAACTGGCAGGCTACCATGTTAAGTTCATCATATTCAGTAACCGCCAGCAGCAGGTCCGAACTACGAACTCCTGCCGACTCCAACACTGATACCGATGAACCGTTCCCACCAATTACCTGGATGTCCAGGAATTCTTCCATAATCGCTTGTCGTTCCGGATTTTTTTCAATTACTACAACATCATGATTCTCATCGGACAGCAACTGGGCCATGCTAAATCCAACTTTTCCGGCACCAATAATAATTACCTTCATAAACTACCACCTATTACACAAAATACTGTATATAATATAATTTGATTTAAATTATTACATGATAAAGACATAATAAACTCATCTGATTATATATAAAAATAGCAGAATTTAAAACAACAATCAGGTCTTGCTTATAGACTAGCGGATTATAAAAGGTTAGGTGTATATACTAGTATGGCTTAGTCTATGAAAATACAGTCAGCTTTTAATAAGTGGATAGAAAAATGCCTCCCGAGATTTCTCGAGAGGCTGTTTAACTAGAAGCTTAGCAGGGGGCCAATCAGGTGCCAGCATAGCAGTGCGCTATATACTATAACCACCAAAAAAGTTCCTCGATAGGCAAGTCGGAAATTATAGCGGGAGCCATACTGTATCAGAATAACGAAGGAAGCCACAGTAAAGAACTTAAAAGCTGCACCAGTCAGGGGATTTATAACCATAAAATATCTCATCAGCGGATTTAGTTCCTGATCCAACCCATTCGTCTTACACCACGAAAGTGTTGCCAATAAGTCGAATACATTCAAATAAACAACCGCAGCGAGAAGAAGATAGAAGTATTGGGTGCGGGTTTGAATCATAGAACAGCCTCCTAAAAATTCATCACTGTATCCAAAGTGTGCTCAGAATTTCAGGTTTTATGTTCATGTCAAACGGGGATAGGGTTTTATTAGAAGTTCAGGCTGGATTATGTTGACTAAAGTCCCTTTCTGTTATAGAATATTCTTTGCGTCGGGGTGTAGCTCAGTTTGGTATGAGCGCTACGTTGGGGACGTAGAGGCCGCTGGTTCAAATCCAGTCACTCCGACCATCTATAAGAACCTACAAATCGGGATTAAAGTTTCCCGGTTTTTTTATTTTAAATTAGCTCAGCAGCTCAAAGTGCATGTTGGGACCTTACTACGATGGATCAGAGAAAGAAAAATGCAGGCAGTAAAGATTGGAAAAGGCTACCGCATAAGTCAGGATCAATTGGATAAGTTTTTAAAATCGAGAGAAGTACAAGTTGAGGATCAGAAATAAAGAGAGGTGAATCAGCTGGATAGATTAATTAAGTTTGGTTTGATTAGCTCAGTCGCCTTTTTGATTATTGTTGCATTAATTCATCGTTTATTTTTCTCTTAAGAAGGCCGGAACCTATGAGGATTATTGAAAGCATTATTAAGGCAACCAGGTACCGCGCCAACGATTACCCTGGATTAAGAATAGACCACTTCATTTTTTCTTTAAAGAAAAAGGAGTGGTTTTTTTGTGCTGAGATTTGCTATTCAAGATTTCAAAAAGAGCACAGGAATTCAGACAAATAGGCAAAGCAAGTATGATTCATCGGAATAATCAGGAAAGATATTTTGATAAAATATCTTTTAATTCATCTTTTGAAGGAACACAACTATGCAATATTATCTCATCATTTATTGCCAATGCCGGCATATACTTGGCAGAAGCATCACCATACTTTGTAAACCTATTGAAATTATTACAGCCAGCACAGTACGTAATCGTGCACCTATTGAACAAATGATGTTCCTTCATTTTCTGTTCATAAGGAACTTTTTCGAGCGTATATTTCAAGCCAAGATCTTTTGCAGTTTCTTCTATCAATCCATAATAATAGTCATTTCTGGTACAAACAGAACATATGAATTTAATATCAATCATTTAAAATATCTCCTTCTAATAGTGATTTTAATATTATCATTAATTTATCGGATGGCAAAACGAAAAGAAGGCCACGTTCCTATGAAAACATGGCCTTCTCTAATGATGTGAGAAGAAAGAGGCTGTTACCTTTTTTGTTTTTTGAGCATTCCTGAATATATTTTCTACCACCTAACAATTTTTTGTCGAATAAGACTAATAAGTTATTTTAATACCAATGTAAAAGTATCAAAATTGTCACATTGTGCAACATTGTGTCACAACGTGGCGCAATAATGGAACACTATTGCTGACTATATTTAGTTACATCGATCAGAATTTTCACCAGTTAACTACTCTAGTTCTAATGGGCTCTGACATTTTGGCAACCTCAACAACGCGCTTTACTGGCTGCTTTTGTTCATTGTTGCTGGCCATAAGCTTGGCCTTAGCATGCATAGATTTTAGACGTGGGGTTTTCTTTCCTCCCTGGCGTTTGCATTCTGCACCCCAATAAATCTCACAAAACCCCAAATGATTGCAGGAATCGCAATTAGCCAAATGGGACTCTATACGGATCATCCTTTTCCCCTCCCTTCTGTATCTGTTATAGTGACGTTTGCAAATTCAATACTGCAGTTAGCTTTTAACAATGCAAAAAATATGCCATTAAATAAGCTGCATTTCTAAATCTTCAGGGAGAGATAGAAGGGAACAATTATATTAGAAAAAATTAATAGAGTTGATAAATGATGGAAGGAAATGTGTGGGAAATAAGGATGGATAAATCGTAGTTGGTAAATGTGGATGGATATTAAATCGGTAAAGCTAAAGAAAGCGTTGAAGAATATGTTGATGAAGTACTTCAGGGGAAATTTACTTGAGAAATATTTAGAGATTTCGGATAATAATGGACAATTCCAACGAGTTTTAGGATAATAAACTTGATAGGAGTGAAAAAATATATGGATGAAAATACTGCCAGGCGTCTTTATAGAATGCTATCAATAATTGGTCTGATATTTATGATGCTGATATTCTGGAAATTGACAGGTTAATAAATTCAACCTTCCCAAATGATCCCCAAGACATATCATTACTCTATAACTCCTCGGTCTTTTAATTCCTCTGATTTTAACCTGGAACATTTTTCACACCTGAACTCAGGGAATTTATCCTGGGTTTTATCATAATTCTTAGCTTTAACTATTCTGTAGCCTTTAGTTACAGTGCCGCAATCTGCACATTTAATTTCATTCTGTATCTCCCATAGGGGGTTCAATATACTTGTACCCCTTGACCATTCTATTAGCCCCCAGACGTTTAATCCGGCATAAACAACCATCATTATTATCTGAGGCTTCATATTGGGAGTAAACCAATCTACATAGATCCAGGCAATATTACCGGCAATCCATATCCAAAAACCTAATTTGTTTTTCAAAATTATAAACACGTTACCAAGACAACTTAGAAAGGTTGCGAAATAAACTAAAATCTCTATTTTAACCCCCTCCTTTTCTCATGGCATTGTAACATTAATTGCTGGCAATGTTAAATGTCTAGCCTATAAGAATTATTTATCACGCTATTAAAATTCTAGCTATTACAGGCAGATGATCAGAGGCCAATGATGGAATAATATAATATTTCACAGGGGTGCAGTCGGCATTGGTGAAGATGTAGTCTATTCTTTCATTGGGATTATCAGCAGGGAACGTGGCATCAAGAGAATCGGTATTTTCTGCAAAGGTGTCATGCAGGAATGAGGACAATAATTTTACTTCAGGGTCATCCTGAGAAGCGTTTAGATCACCGACTAGTAAAGCAGGAGATTTAAGGGATGTAATCATGGGCAGAATGGTCTTTTTTAAATTGGACATCCTCAGTTGATAGTTTAGTCCCAGGTGAACATTGAAGACATTTAAAGGCCTATTATCAACATCCAGGGTTACCTGCAGGCAGTAGCGCGGGTCACGGGTATAAGGTAATACATGATTAATATGAGCCGTTATAGGGTATCTGGAGAGCAGGGCGTTGCCGGCGGAAGCCAGAAAGTATCGGTTTACAGGTCCATAAACATAGTTCATTCGCAGCAGTTTAGATAATTTGCAAGCCTGATTTACCATATTACTTCGTAACCGGTATTTATCGACTTCCTGGAGGGCAATTATGTCAGCATCTATTCCTTTTAGCAAGTCTGCTATACGAGACGGATCATTCTTTCCGTCTATCCCTTGGCAGTTCCTTATATTATAGGTTGCTATTTTTATTTCAGGCATAGTTTTATCTCCTTTATGATAACATCATAAAAGCTTATGTAATGCTGTCACAGTTTAGAAGATTTGATATTTACGGGCGGTTATTTTCTATAATAATAGAGTTTCCCGTTTTCGAGTTGATAGTTTAACTCTTCGTGATCATGCAGATAGGCAATTATGGCCCCGATGGTCGATACGGAAAAGTAATACTCTTTAAAGTCGAGCTGTAACTCTTCTAGAATACATATTTCTTCCAGAAGTTCCTCGCGGGTATGGGGCTGAGCTAATAGGTCAAGGGCCAGATCCAAATAGTTTTTTACATTCTCACGGTTAAGCTCCACTAGTTCTTTGGTTTCAGCCAAATTGTAGATCTGCGGGGCATGTCCTATAACAAACCAATCATAATCCAGTTCCGCGATAGTTTTATAACTGTTTAACTGATCCTCAATGTCAAATAAAAATGGAAATGAATACTTCGATATTATCTCCCGGCTGAACAGCGAGTCTCCCAAAAAACATACCTTGTCACGGGTGCCGATACCAATCTGTCCCCGGGCATGACCGGGCAGGGGAATAACTTCGAACTTTTCATCATTGATTTTAAATGTCCCCGACGGTAATATCTCGTCAATACTGATCTTTTTACTCTTCAGAAAATGACGCGAGAGCTCATTAACAGGGCTGCCGCCATACAAGTACATAGGGAAGAGGTAACCGTTTTCCAGAAATAGCTTTTCATCCGGAGATGAATAATAAACGCTTCCCGGAAAATGCTCCTGAAAGAATACGTTGCCACCTGAATGGTCGATGTGATTGTGAGTGTTAACAATGTATTTGATGTTCAAACTATTAGCCTGGATTATATCTGCGATTTTTCGGGCCTGCTGGTTGTTATCCCCGGTATCGATCAGCAAAGTGTACTTATCTTTGAATTGAAATACGCCTATGTTAGTGGGTGCCGGAATATAATAGGTATTGCCGTTTATCTTGGTTAATTGCATTCCATCCTCCATTTTATATGATGACAGTCCACATAATTATAAATCCAGGCCCAGTTCACGTATATTGCTGCGAATCTGCTCGTGGCTGGGAGGGTCATTTAAGTCAATATTAATATATTTAAGACCCGCAGATTTTAGCGCATTCTCCGTAAATTGGCTGCTTATCTGCTGCTTCTTACCGTCTCCCTGGGATTTTAGATTAACAGCCAGAACCGGTCTGAGACGGGATGATTCAAGTATTACCATGTCCAGGCTGCGCTCTTTTATTCGATATAAATATTCTGGTCGATTTTGAGTTCCCATCGGTACCTTAAGGAGGTCAGCCAGGCACAGGTGAGGATATACCGTATAACAGCTCTTATCAAGAATATCCTTAATCATTTGGAATACAACCAATTCGCGATTGTCTAACAGATATTCATTTTTTTTATAGGGCATTTCATCGGCATTAATCCACTTAGCACTGATATCAATAAATTCGCCTTTTTGGTCGGATTTGCTTTTGCGGAATGCTGGTGTAATCTTATCTATAATAATCTTAATCAGAAACACAATAAGAATTGCAATTATTACTTGCATATGGCAGCCTCCTTCATGGATTATTAAGCTTTGTTTGCTATCACTATTTTACATACTGTTTATATGATATACAAAGATATTCTGCTTTTCATAACTAATTTGTGGTCAGCACTTTATTAGGAACCATTTTCGTTATAGAATAAGTAAGTATTAGACAGGTGAAATTGATGGGATTTATGAGGAGGTTAACAAGTGAAATATTCCAGCAGCAGGGGTAAATATTTCTCAATAACTGCGGCAGAGGCTATAAAGATGGGCATTGCCCCGGATGGGGGACTGTTTGTTCCTGATAATATACCTAAAATTTCAGAACAGGCCTGGAGTAACATGAAGGGGCAGACATACCAGGAAAGAGCCTGTGAAATACTTAGCTGCTATCTACAGGATTTTTCAGCTGATGAGATAAGAAAGTGCGTCGATGGGGCATATAATCCCCGTAGTTTTGATAATCAACATATTGCTCCTTTAGTTAGAATTTCTGATGAGGTTTACATTCAAGAGCTGTGGCACGGCCCTACCTGCGCTTTTAAGGATATGGCCTTACAGCTCCTGCCCCATCTTCTGGTTACCAGCGCGGAAAAGACCGGTGAAGAAGATGAGATCGTCATATTGGTTGCGACATCAGGAGATACGGGTAAAGCTGCCCTAGAGGGATTTAAGGACGTACATGGGGTTAAAATCATTGTTTTCTATCCTCAGGATGGGGTTAGCGAAGTTCAAAAAAGGCAGATGATAACCCAAACCGGAAATAATGTTTTTGTATCCGCAGTGGAAGGCAATTTTGATGATGCTCAGAATGGAGTAAAAAAAATATTTGCTGACCAATCATTTATAGAGACTCTGGCTAAGAATGGAATGAAGATGTCTTCAGCTAATTCGATAAACTGGGGCCGGCTTCTGCCTCAGATTGTATATTATGTTTCAGCTTATATTGATTTGCAGGTAAACGGGCAGGTTCAAAAAGGGGAGGCTATAAATGTAGTAGTCCCCACAGGAAATTTTGGTAATATTCTGGCCGCATTTTATGCAGGTCAAATGGGAGTGCCAATTAACCGTCTGATTTGTGCTTCAAACGCTAATAACGTATTAACAGAATTTATCCGCACCGGTGTGTATGACCGGAACAGAAAATTTGCCAAAACTATTTCACCTTCTATGGATATTCTAATATCATCTAACTTGGAGAGATTGCTCTATGAAATTACCGGCCATGATGCAAAATTGGTATCAGGCTGGATGGAAGAGTTGAAAACACAAGGCAGATATCAGGTTAACCAGTCTGTCCGAGATAAAATAAGCAGATTATTCTCGGCAGATTTTTCTTCCGACGAAGAAACCCAAATGACCATTCGCAGTACCTGGGAAACGAAGAAATACTTACTGGATACTCATACGGCGGTGGCATGCAATGTTTATGAGAAATATACTGCTGGTACGGGAGATAAAACCCCCACTATTATTGCCTCCACGGCCAGTCCATTTAAATTTGGCAAAAGTGTAGCCGAGGCTATATTAGCCCCTGAACTGCTGGTAGGGCAGGACGAGTTTGCCATCCTGAACATGCTTGCGGAATATACGGGCATCCCCATTCCGGTTGGCATCAGGGATCTGGACCAGCGGACTGTGCTTCATAAGTCAGTTAGTTCGAAGGAGTCAATGGGGGAAATGGTTCTGAAATACCTGCATTTATAATTGAACTTGATACCCGCTGTGCTATACTATAAAAAGTCGATCATGTAACTGGCGGAAATGGAGTTAACCATAGGGGAGCATGATTGGAGTAAGATTATCGACCGCCTGGGTAAAATGTATTTACCCAGGTTTTTTCTGTCTAATTTTAAGGAGGTTATATGTATGGGAAATTCACAGATTGCACTTAAATATGGGTGTAATCCACAGCAAAAACCGGCTCAGATTTATATTGCCGGTCAAAAATTACCTATTAAAATTATCAACGGTACTCCAGGTTATATTAATTTTATGGATGCTTTTAATTCATGGCAGTTGGTCAAAGAATTAAAACAAGCCACCGGACTACCCGCAGCTGCTTCTTTTAAACACGTGAGCCCAGCCGGTGCCGCAGTAGGTGTTCCTTTGAATGACGTATTGAAAAAATCATATTTTGTTGAGGATATAGAGTTATCTCCCGTTGCCAGTGCATATGCGAGAGCAAGAGGTGCGGATAGAATGTCTTCCTTCGGAGATTGGGCAGCTATCAGCGATATTGTTGATTTACCTACCGCGAAAATTTTAAGCAGATCTGTTTCCGATGGCATAATTGCACCTGGATATACTGATGAAGCATTGGAACTGCTAATGAAAAAGAAAAAGGGCAGCTATTGTATAATCGAAATGGATTGGGAATATGAGCCGGAAGAAATTGAAACAAGAATATTATATG
>Ga0209639_1000352_pt1 | contig 68921 bp, 45 predicted proteins | sample EPASupsiteHSE605_FD_187268 | JGI IMG/M metagenome (GOLD analysis project Ga0209639, IMG submission 187268) | Bioremediated contaminated groundwater from EPA Superfund site, New Mexico - Sample HSE6-05 (SPAdes) (version 2) | ecosystem: Environmental > Aquatic > Deep subsurface > Groundwater >... | reverse complement strand
GAAGAGTCTCAATTTGAGCATGATCCAAACATTCTTTGAATGTCATCCCGATAAACCAAACTATTCACATCTTTTTCGTGGTCTTTCTATTAGTCGTCATGAGAAATTTCATCAATATCAAGGTAAATATCCAGTTATTTACCTAAGTTTTGCACATTTTAATGGTAATTGCTCAACATATGATGACTTTTTGCAAGAAATCGCCAAAAGAATTGCAATTGCATATCGGTACCATAGTTATTGTATTGAATCATTAGACAAGGAAATGTTAGAGAAATATTTACAGTATTCTAATATGGCAGCACCCATTAATACATATGAAAATTCATTACAAATTTTGAGTTCCATTCTCGTATCATATCATCGAAAATACTATTATGGCAGCAAAGTTATTGTATTAGTTGATGAATATGATTCTCCAATATATAATTCTATTCAAAAGAGCTATTTTTTAAAATCGATCACTTTTCTCAAGAGCTTTTATGGATATGTTGGTAAAGATAATCAAGATATATACCTCACAAATCTAATTGGTATTCTTAAAGCTCCTCTTAAAAGTTTTTTATCAGGATTGAACAACATGGCTTCATCAACAATACAAACAAGCCTTGAGTTTTCCGAATTCTTTGGTTTTACCGAGAGAGAAGTTGATAATCTCTTAAAGTATTTTAATCTGTATGATCGAAAAGAAAATGTTCGAGAGTATTATAATGGATATCTTTTTGGTATTGGAATAGAATCGCCGTCACAAGGAACAGAGATATATAATCCATATTCTGTGATGTGCTTCTGTCATATGAAAGAACTCGATGATTATTGGTATTTGAGTGGAGGCAACATTTTCTATGATAGAGAATATATTGTTACATCAGATGACGATGAAAAACTGAATGACCTTTTCGGAAGTAATGAATATTTAATTGAGTATAGTATAAGTCTACTTGACAGTTATTTTGATTCCAAAATGCAATATTCATCCATAATCCCTCTTCTTTATCATACAGGTTATCTAACGATCAAATCTCGATGTTCAGAGAATTCAGAAACAGTTTATCTTGGTTATCCAAATAAAGAGTTGAAATTATGCTTACGAGCAGAATATATGTCATGGTTTGGTTTTGAAATAGATGCTTTTTGTTGTAGTCTAAATGGGAAACTTTCCAAAGGCAATGTGAAAGGATTTATTGAAGAAATCCAAGTGATCATCAATGCTTGTAAGAGTTTCTATGATCAATGTACTAAGAAATATGAAAAAGGGTATCATAATTTTTTATGTGGATTGCTTATATACACACTTAATTCATATGAAGTTCAATCAAATGTTTCATGTGTAAATGGTCGAGCAGATATTATAGTGATTTCTAAAAACAAAGTATTCCCATCATATGTTCTTGAACTTAAATTGTATCGAAGCAAATCAAGAACCCCCAAAAAGACAGAATCCACAGTTTTCAAAAAAGCATCTATCAAAGCATTAAATCAGATTGAAGAGAAAGAGTATTATCGATTTATTCCAGCATTTGGAACCCGTATGGTATATTTAGTTGGATTAGTATTTTATCAGAAGAGTGTTTTTGGTAACTACAAAAAGATTGGTGATAATGATTCAAGCTTTGTTATTGGAAACCAGTCGAAATGATTTTCCCATTCTTTATCAATAGATTTTTTAATAATTTGTACTTGTATTTTATCCTTGGAGAATATTTTGAAAATCTCATATTATCTTCAAATATCTCTAATCGTTTTCATTTCATTTGTTAATATGAATGCCAAATAACAATGATTCATTTTCTTGCATACATAATTAATAAAGAATTCATCTCAGTATTTCCTAATAAAGATTTTGACAAGAAAAATACTATTAATTCAAGTCAATTACTCAATAACATTAAAGCCGAAGAGTCTGATTTTATAGAACCTAAACCAAAAGAGTTTATGGAGTTTCTGCTTAGTGTTTTAATTTTTGTCTACTGTTTCCAAAGCTATGGCATATATTATTTTATATGATTTCATTAATAAGAAACCCATTGAGTTACAAAGAGAGTTTAATCAAGGCTGTTTTGAGCAAGAGTATGGTTTAAGATAAGCATTTTATACAGGAGTTGTGAATTGTTTATATTCAGGATGTTATAATTTTATTGTTCAATCAGCAACATTTTTAGGGGCATTTTTATCAATTGAGTTTCCTCATGGGCTTTTCAATAAACAAATTGATCAATTACTCAATCAGTCAGATAAAGAATATGAAAATGATCATTTGACTTTTGTTGAATATGATTCAATACCATTTCCATATGATTATTCATATTGGATTAAAACTTCTACAAATAATGAAGAAGTTGATGAGACAACAATCAAGAACTTTATGAACAAAGTTGATGAATCTCTCAAAAAAGTTCAACTTGTTGAAGCACAAGGTGGTGCTTTTCCATATACAGAAACAGATGCAGATGGAGGATTGGCAAGATCATTAGAAGTACTTAATGAAGAAGAAAAAAACGACAAACCACATAAAAAGAATTTTAAGAAACGAGGGTTGAGGCCCAAACCAAGCAATCCAAGACTTGGATCATATTATAGCCATAGAAAATAAATCCTATTATCATTATTTCAATTGTGCAAGGTTTAGTACATCAACAAGAGCATATATATCATTATATGCTTCATTTAATGCCTTTAAGAAATGATATTGATTCTTTGATTTGGAAAGAACGAAACGTTGTTGGAGGAAATAGTCATATGCAATAATATTCATTTGGTTTATAGATTTTCGTCTGTTTTCTTGGAAAATTCCAATTTTCGTATTTGAAAGATTCTTAAACAATACATCAATAGTAACCATCATTATTACTGAAAAGACTTGATTATGATTAATATCTTTGGATAATTCCGAATAAGACTTTAAAAACATTTCCATGGTCATATTTTCCCTCGAATACCCATCAAGTTGTGTTTTAAAACGGTCTGCTTTCATTAAATCATCCCAATAGATTTTCCAAAGTCCCGATACTACTTCTGAAGAAGCATCCACTCCTGAAAAAATCAAACAATTCTCGACAACCCTTTCCCTTGAAAACTTATTATGGCTTTCTAGCAATAATTCATCTTTAAATTTTTCCAATACATCAGATAATACCTCATTAGGATCATTAACTCTGGACCAAATCAAATAACACTTTATTATGAAATCCATTGTTATTTCATTTTTTGACAAACAAAGATCTAATTCTATTCTTTCATCTCCATTTTTCACATTATCAATCCTTATATCTAAATCAGATACTAATTGATCAGGATCATTAACTACAGAAAAGAGAAAATAAAACTTTATAATTGTTTCCATTATCAATTCATCTTCAGACATACCTGGTTCTATTGCTATTTTGATTTCGATATATTTTTTAAACAATTCCATGAGTTTTAAAAAAGTGTAACTAGGATCAACTATTCCAAACATTGTTAAATAAGTCTTAATAATGATTTCCAATGCATCTTTTTTCATATATCTACTTCTATCAAATCCTTTCCGGTCAACTTTCTCTGACTCTTTAATAGATTTCCTTGTGAATTCGTAAAAAACTTGATTAGGATCATTCGCTCCAGATAAAACCAAATAATGCTGAATAATTCTCTCCTTTGTTATTAGATTTTGTCGAATCCCAAGTTCATTCGCTAGTTCTTCATCTTTTTGCAAATCTTCAATAGATTTACTCATTAAATCAGCAAAAATATTCGAAGTTTCATCATCCAGTCGTTGAGAAATCAAGTCAACCAACATAATCTATTTTTTCTCGCCAACTTTATTAAAAGTGACCCTGCACAGTAATGTAAAGACTCATCAAATAATTTCATCAGAATAATTCAATCTAAATGAAGCCAATGATACAACTGATACTACGAAATGTTGAGTATTCGGGGATTAATTTTGGAATCCAGACTAAATTGACTGATTTTGCTGTTGATGTTCATATGTGCAATTTTTTTGGAGTTTTATCAAATGATGGTGCATTGTATTATAACAATTCGCTTGGATTCATAAGGATAATGTCATCTAGTTTTGTTGAATGCAAGGGAATTCTTGGTTCTGGATGTTTTTATATATATTCCGGCTATTGTGAGATTAAAAGTGTATGCTGTTTTAATGGGACGAATAATGGAATGGGAGATCTCGGAACAATTTATATCAAGGATAAGAATTTAACTATGGAGTTAATGACTTATTCGGGTTTTGTAATGGCGCCAGAAATGCAGCATGTTCTGTTTATATCGGAAAAAAAATCATATATTGAGTCCTGCAACTCATCTCAGAACATCAAAAAGTGTTATTCCGCAATCTCTATTAGCGAATGTAGTGTTTGTAGCATCAAATTCTCAAGTTTTGTATATAATAGCGCAACAAAATTTAGGGTGTGTTTTTTCAGTCAGATTACTTCATTAGAAGTACATCATTGTAACATAATTAACAATACAGAGGTGGATTTAGCAGGAGGGGTTGTATATATCGCGAATTCTCCAAACGGAATATTTGATTTTTGCATTTTTTATAAGAATACATATTTTCTCTTTTGGGCAAATCATAATTTTAGCTTAAGCAACTCATTCGAATCAAATTTGAAAGAAAAAACAACCTTTCATGAAAACAACTCATTATGGAAGAGAGTTCTCTTATAACTCAGTTGAAAGTTGTGATTTTTGGAGATTCAAATTGTGGAAAAACATCATTACTTTTTGCATGGACAGAAAGAACTCACAATAAAATGATAAAACCTACAATTGGTTCAGCAATCAAACAGCAATTGGTTCAAAAAAATGGAAGAGATTATTGTTTATCAATATGGGATACTGCTGGTCAAGAAAACTACAGATCTACATCAACATTATATTGTAGAAACGCATCAGCTGCAATGATTGTTTGTGATATTTCATGTAGGAAAACATTTGATAATATGGAAGAGTGGATCAAGATATTAAGAGAAAATGGAGACATCCCATTTATCATTGTAGGGAACAAAGTGGATTTGGAAAACAGAGTTGTTCTTTCAGATGAACTCAGTCATTTTGCATCGAAACATGATACAGTAAGCATGGAAACAAGTGCCCTTACTGGTCACTATGTTGATGAAGCTTTTAATGCCCTTGCAACAGTTGCTGTTAAGTCCTGCAACAATATACCCAATAAACCTACTGTAATCAGATCCCAAGAAGAAAGAATAAAGAGCAACTGTTGTTAATGGATTTTCGTATATTTTGGCCCGATTTCGGCATTTTTATTGCCTTTTTGCTACTCCCAGCCCTTTTCTTAGGGGGATTCGGAAAATTCCAGAAGTTATTATTGATTAACCTGATATCATTGTTAATTCACCAATTCGAAGAGTATAGGTTTCCCGGATATTTCCCAGGAATGTTGAACGTAGTAATGTTTGAAAGTGAAACCCCAGATAGATATCCCTTGAATACGAATACAGCAATGCTAATTAATGTGTTTATTGGATGGTTATCTTATGGAATCGCGTTTTTATTCCATGAGAACGCTCTATTTTTAGCAATCGCCACAACAATGGTTTCATTCGGTAATTTTGTTGCGCACACACTATTATTCAACATAAAGGGCAAACTGTGCTACAATCCAGGGATGCTGTCTTCTATCATTTTATTCTTTCCACTCTCAATAGCCATAACTATCTCAATCATCAAACTCAAGCCCACTCTCCTATCATATGCCTCAGGAATAGCCCTGGGAATCATACTAAACTACATTGGAATACTGAAAATGATTGACTGGCTAAAAGACCCCAACACAAAGTACATTTTCCCACCCAGGTTCTTGATCCAACCCAATACGCCTACAAACGATTAGTAAACTTTTAACTCAATTTTGAAGCAACCGATTATTTTGACAGGCGGTTGATAAAGATGAGCAGTGTTGATCCATTTGATATCTCCAATGCTTGTATCAATGGAAAATTTAACCCTGATCATCCGAACATTTCGAAAATTCATACCAATACGAACCTTGAATTAGGCCCAGAACATTGGCGGTTTAGGTCTTGGAATCCAGCTTTTGGGGATATTAATAGATATACGATACAGGAGTGGGTTGGTGATGGGAGATATTCTGATGTTTTTTTTGGTTTTCAAGATGGCACAAAGAAGTGTGCAATTAAATTGCTGAAGCCAGTTAACACAGATCGTGTACGCCGCGAGTTAAAAATTCTTTCGATTGTTCAAGGTCATCCTAATATTCTTCCATTGTGGGATATTGTTTTGGATAGCAAAGAAGGAATACCCGCAATGGTAACTGAATACGTTTCGAATTCAGCTTGGAGAACATTGTTTTCCACAATGAATCTTGATGATGCGAGGTTTTACATATACAGGATACTGCAAGCACTTGAATTCACTCATCGTAGAGGAGTAATGCATAGGGATGTTAAACCTTTGAATATTTTGTGTGATACACCTAAAGGGAAAGTAATATTGGCAGACTGGGGTCTTGCTGAATTCTATCATCCAATGAGGAAATACTCTGTGCATGTCGCCACAAGGTATTATAAATCTCCAGAAATCCTTTTGGACTATGAGTACTATGACTACTCACTTGACATCTGGTCTGTTGGTGTTATTCTTCTTGAGTTATTGACATTAAAGTTACATGTTTTTGATGGAGGAGATAACGAGCATCAGCTTGATTCTATTGCTGAAATAGTTGGTGGTGCAGCTGTTTTAGAATGGGCTCATAAGTATCGGGTTAAAATCCACAGAGCAGAAAGAGAAAGATTGGCAACTTTCAGAGGCCAGAGTTTTGAATCATTAATATCTTTCTCACGAAGGAAATTTAGAGATCCTGATGCACTTGATTTGCTTAAGAAGATGCTTATTGTCGATCATAAAGAGAGAATAACAGCAGAAGAAGCATTGAAGCATCCATTTTTTGAAATGGTAAGGGCAAATGATTCTAGTGAACATCATTAAAAGAATAAATATCTTATTAACATTATTTTTTGTTTATTTTCTCAATTGCCAGTTTAGCATTAATTTGAAGTTGTTCTGTGTCAAAATCAGCAATACAATAAACTCCATCTGGTTCAATTGTTTCTTCTTTTTCTGTCTGAACCCAAATGGAATTAAGTTTTCGTGAATAAAACCTGATTTCTCTTGATTGACTTAAAACCTTACGTGAAATCCAATTCCTCCTCTTAAAATACTTAATAACGCAAAGTAAAAAACTACTAAAAGGTAATGACAATGATAAAAAGAGAGATACAATAAGATAGACAAAATAATTACGAACTGTAATAGAATAAACTTCCCTATTAATAATGAATGGAATAACATTAGATATATTACCAACTTCTGTTTCCATTTCTAAAACCATACTTTGGTTAATTTGTGATGGGAAGCGAGTATATACCCTAAAATACACAAAACACATATCGTTTGGAGCCATTTCTCGAATGCAGTCAGTATTAATATACCTTATTAATGGTTTAAAATGGGATTTTTCTTGAGGACAATTCAATATTAGAGAATAAACGGAAAAAGGTAATGATCCAAGATTCCTAATAGATATGTTATACATTTTTTCTCCAAACAAAACATGTTCAATGCTGAAATCATATCTTGATACTTCATAATTTCTATCTATTACTATATTTGGACTGAGTATTACTGGATGAATTTGAATCAAAAAAGGAAATGATGTATTACTTAAAACAGGAATAGTCATACTTTTCTTCCCTGTTGTAAAATACTTGAGGCACATACTAAATACAGATTTGGAGTTTGGTTGTATAACCATTGACCCATTTTGAAATGATAATGAGCATCCAGGAAGCTTGGGATCTATAAAAAATAGTTCATTTCCAGAGAAAAATTCATTTTGTATAGAAATATTGATACAAGAATAGGTGTGAGAATAGCCAAATACCCTTTCAACAAATATATCGGGTGCTTTTTTCAAAGAAATACTTAAATTAAATTCTTGCCTAAAGAAAACATTATTATCTAATTCAAAATAAATATAATAATTCAGCGGAATCATATTTGATTGAACAACATAGAAAGCGGATTTTGCATAGCTCCATGTTGTGCTTATAGAAAAAAATTCATGTAAAAAGGTTTGGTATACCACTGTATTATCTAAAAGAATGCTGTAGTCACCGATAAAGATTCTACTGAAAGGATCAAGTGACTTCTGACTCATTTCAATAGCAAAACTAGGTAATGAAGATGAAACTTTTTGAATTTGAATTCTTTTCGAGTATGTTGATTGAGCAGTAAGATTTGATTTGATAATACTACCAAGGATATTATCATGTGTAATCGCATTCGAGATCTGAAAGTCTCCATTAATTGGAACCCAATTGATCTCGACCTTTAATGTTCCAAACTGAGAGTGTAAAAACAGCACATCTTTGGTAAATTTGACTTTTGTTGTATGCAGAAAATGAACATACAACTCTAATTCATATTCTGAGAAAGATGGAATCCATGTTTGTCTAAAAGAAGGAAATGAATCACTTAATTGAGAAAATATTTCTATTCCAGAGGTACAATTGATTGAAGTTAAAAGTATTGGTTCAGGATTTGGATTATAAATCGAAAGAGGAATCTTAATAAAAGAATTGGATAGCACTTGTCCAAGTTTTATGATTTTAACACTTTCAAAAATGGAATTATTAGAATTCATAAAACCTATTGTTCCTTTATATACTTTAATTGGAACATACAAAGTACTAACATTTGTACAAACAACAACTACAATAGGATCAATAATAATTTCATTCGCCCCAGAACAAAATATATTAATTTTTTGGGAACAAGAGAAAGGAGGAATTAAAATGGGATATGATTCAGAAACATGGAAAAATGAACTATTAATTGATATCATAAACACTAATATTGGAATTTCATATTTGTTCTCAATACGAAAAGAGTATTCATTTTGTACAATAGGAAGAGAATGGATAACTGGAGGAATTGAATATAAAGACCCATTCAGTATGAATCCCTTAATAGGTATTGATAAGTTTTGATGGCCAATTGATAATGAAAAATATGATACACTCAGAAAAGAATCAAAATATCCATATTTGTTATTATTATGAAGGATTAATGATGCAAATTCAACCTGGCAGTTTGGAGGGATAATTGTGGTTTTTTGTTGAACCACAAGTGACTCTGGAAAATCATGAGATTTGTTTATTGACTCAATAATAATAGAATTTGGTGTTGGATTGATTAATTTAACTGATGATATGTCGGATGTATCTGATACTCTTAAAAAAACGCATGATGGATCGGAAAAAAGCAATTCAAACTCATGTTTGATGAAAACAGGGTATGTATACATAATTCCCTTATTATAAAGACTCAGAAAAGTAATATATGTACCATTTTCAAGATTATTAATATAGAAATCGAATTGCCGAGAAAAAGATGACTGAGAAACTATAAACATATTAGAATCATAAACAATTGCAGAGTTTTTCTTCGTAAATGATTCAGGCAAATCAATCGAAAAAGAGTTTTTGAATATCGTCGACTGGAAAATCTTGCAGGGAACATCCAGTGGTGGGTCACCACCGCTGCTTGAAATACACAGAGGATACACTAATGATCCAATACTAGATTTCAACACGATTGGTACTGTGATAATACCTTCTTTGGATGAGCAGATAAAAACCTTAATTTTGACAGTTTGATCAGGCTCAATAACTTTATCAGATGGAAGAGAGCAAAAAACATCAGTGGATGGAATTGCCACTGATTCGAGAGAGATGTTATAACTAAGTGTATTGGTCATGAAAAAAGTGAAAACTTTCATTATTGACACAGTTGTATTAATAATAACAATAGATGGAGGATGAAAAATCACTCTTTCTTCATTGCTAATAAAAAAACTTGAGCAGTCAAAATATCGTAAATCCATCGACGACAATTGATCAAAATTCTCAATGGAATTGGTTATTTCATCTTCACTTTGATAAAAAAAATGCTCATCCGCTAAAAAAATATCATCAAGCCCCGATCCAATCATCGAGGGCCTGTAACTGATAGTGCCATATCCAACTAAAGCAGATTGGAAAGCAGCAACAGGCTTTCCATCAATATACTCGCAAGAAACAGCTAAAAAACAAATAAATACAATCAATTCTAAGATTTTTTGCCCTATCGTGTAATCGTCTCCAAGCGGAATGTTGAAGAATCCAATCACTATCCAAGTCTATGAGAATCCCAACCACAAGGATTATCAAGATTTGTATGAGATGAAGGTTCCATTTTTTCATGTTGGAGAAACAATTCAGGGGTTTTTTAAGATATCATTATCAACGTCAGAAAATGTGAAACATAGAGGAGTTTTTGTGAGTATTGTGAGCAATATTAGCGATTCTAAGAGAATTGATGAAGAAACTGAATTGATTTCCAAAAGAATTTTGGATAGTGGACAATTATATGGGTCATTTAGTTCTCAATTTGTTTTCGATTCTCCCCAAATCAATCACACAACCTTTTTTGGCAAAACTTTCAAGCTCTCACTCCATGTGAAAGTTTCTATTTCGAGATTTCTTCGGCATGATATTTCGCATTATCATCCCATTGTGATCATCAATCCAAGCATTACATATACCCCAAGGCCTCCTGTGTCAATGTCGGTTGTCAATCCGTATGTATATTGCAGTGTTTTGCTGAAAAGAACGCATTTTTCTTCAGAAGAATCGATTCTTGGTAATCTCCAGATTGGTGATGTCAAAAAGCCCGCAATTGATATTCTTTATTTATGTCTTCGTATTAATGAAACATTTAAAGCAATGTCGCAATCTAAAGCATACTTCAAATATCAGCTTCTTGATGGAACACCACGACCTAACACATCAATCCCTTTTTCAATTAATATAAAACCATATATGTTATGGCCAAACTATGAAAGTTCTAAATTCCCAATTAAAATAGAATATTCTCTGGAAGTCCATATGATCATGCTTGATGGAACTAAATATATGACAAATCAACCCATTGACATACACTAATAACTATGAAACAGATTTGGTGATTTTTATTCAAACTTTAAGTGATAGTATATTATAATATGGTTTCAGAATTTCTTTCTTTGATTTTTAGAATTATCTCGATAATGAGATGGGTAAAATTTCATTTTGCAATCACAAAACAATCGGATATTTTGAAGTTTACTGATGTATTTTTAGAAATCCAAATTATTCATTAATAACATTGAGATGAATATTTTTCTACTTGGAATCCAATTACCTTGATTAAATGTTTGACGCTGATAATCCGCGTTACAAAATTGAGTTTTATAGAATTCCAAATTATATGTCTTAAAATTGGTAAAAGAATTATTATTTGATGTAATAACTGGATTCATTGCCGATAATAAGGAATCATGACTAATGAAACAATGGGACAATTCTATTGAACTTGAATCAGCATTAAACAAAGTTCCTTGATTCATTGTTAGTATGCAGAAATTCATTTGAAGAGAACTTCGGTAAGAGTAAAGAATCCCACCTAATGGACTATAATTATGAACAATGTTGGTAAATGATAACTGGCCTGAAATTGAATCGAAGTACAAACACCTACTATCGCTTGAATAAGAATTAGAGAAAGTACAATGTGTGCTTGTGAATGTATTTGATGAAACAAGTGCCATCCCAGAAATCTGAACTACATAGTTAATAGAACTATTTGTATTGTCAATTCTTTGGTCACCACATCTCATATAAAAAGGACAATACCCAAATGCTGTATAAGAAGAAGATAGAATAGAAAGATACTCGACAGCATTGCTTCTAGTAACGGAATTCCAAGAAAAATGTCCCCAGTTTGCATTATAGCATCTGTTTGCACATACCATCTTTAATAAAAAATTATCAGAACTAAAAAAAATTGTACCCCCACCTTGTGAGCAAGAACAATTACAGAATGTTGAGTAAGAAATATTCATTGATAATGAATTTTGGCTAACATAAATCACACCTCCATCACCAGATAAGGTGGACATTCTAACAAAAAAACAATCAGATGCGTGAATATTGGTTTGAAAATATGATCTCCCTTGAGATATATTTTCATTAATGCATCCGAAGCTCTTTGAAATTGACTTTGATTGATTACATAAAAAACATTTGCGAGAATCTGGAGGGAATTCAATAAATGAATTCAAGAAAAGACAAGATAATATAATGCAATATGAAAAATTGAATCTTCTCCCGAAACAAGAGCCACTGAGTATGAAGAATAACTCTCCCAAAAGCATTTGATTTTTTTCTCAAATATTCAAATCTCAGATACAAGTGATGTCAGAAATATTAAGTGTCTATTGTTCAATTCTCTATGGATGCAAAAAAACACGATAATGCACATCTCTACTTACAAATATGATTGGTTCAGTTTTGAGTTCAATGAATCTGTCTGATTCCATTTTCGTTTAACAAAATAATTGTTTGAAAATCAAACAGTTTGGATTTTCCACATATAATAATATGATTTTTTATGAGAAGACAATCTCCAAATCGCATTTTCAAGTTGATTCATATAGTTTGGGCATCAATTAATCAAGAAGAATTCATTGACTTTTTTTGTTCCATTTCCTATTACAGATTAATTGTTATATGATATTGGCGATTCCAATAAACTTTATTGACCCTAAGGAGAAGAGAGCGATTTGTTTTCATATCCCCATCGACGGCTACAAGAATAACAACTATTAAGTTAGCTTTATTTTATTGATTATGCAAAAATGTTCTATAAATGGCTGGTCACCATACATTTTTAAACCATCGATAACCCAGGGAGGGACAGTATTCCAATCCCTATTATATACAAGTGCCAAATCAACAGCCCATAAATAATAATACATTCCATCAATCTCGTCAAACTTTCCAAACAACTGTGTTTTGCTAAGCCTTAATAGCATAAGAGTATTGTAGATTTTAGTTTCTTCATCATAGTAAACTCTTATCATGTTTTCAACAAAAGCTTTTGCATATTCCCATGGAGTAAAAATCTCATCATATCCAAATTCTTCCCAAAACATTTCATATTCACTCCAAAACTCGAGTTCCGTGCTGTTTTTATCTTCTATTGAGAATTCTATTTCCGAACATAGCTTTATCAAATTATCATATTGAAATTTGGGTAAAAGGCGAGATAGTTTGGGTCTGTGATTTAACCTGAAAATCATTGCTGAAACCAGATAATTGTACCTTAGTGTGCCAAATCTACTATTTTTGAGTCTTCCGAAATTAAACTTGCTCATTAAGTAATTAATGCTGGCCCCTTTTTTCCAAAATGGTTTCTTAATTGATTTGTCCAAACTATATTTCTCTAAAAAAGCATCTAATTCTGGTCTTCTTTTCATGTATTTAACAGAGTGTTCAATATTGTTGATATCATGTTTTGATAGGAAGTCAATGCAATCCTTTGAAGTGTAATATACATCAAATTTATCTTTTTGATAGCTACCCACAAAAGATTTTTGATATACTTTTTCAAGCCTAGATTGAATAAACTCATATTCGTCCCTTCCAATTCCTTCAGGAACGGGGAAATATTTTGAAATAGAATAAGGAATTACTTGATGATTTGAAGAATAATCATCACTCAACAATGAGTTATCTTCGTTGTTAGAATCAATCATCTGGTAAGACAATCCACTTCCCATATAAAATATTACCTGCCACTTTTATTTGGCATTTTGTGAAATATAAACACATCCGAATATTCTGTGGCTTATAAAGTGAATATAGCGTTTATATCTTGATCATTATCACTAATAGCTGTATTTTATCAATAATTACACTGATGATGACATGAAGAATTCTAATAATATTTCTCAATATGGAATAACAATTGAAAATGACTCAATACAAAAAACAGTTAACTTGATTTTACATTTAATTAATTTTGTCTGATTTATATATCGTTATTTGGCAAATTTGAAAAGATTTACACAATATCAAAAAATAATGATATCCCATCATATTTTTATTCTATACAATATTCACAAAATATTAAATGAAAATTTCAGAAGAGTTGGTTTTATCAATCCTTGTTATAGCCAAATGAGACTAATTAGTATTCTTCTTATAGTTTTTGATTGTTTAATAACTAACATGGATTTAAAACAGAGAATTTTGAACTCAAATTACATAAAAAATAGATCTATCCAATCCCTGAGTTCCAATATTATAGTTTGGGGCGTTCATTTTGGGTGTGTCAATCATAATATAGATCAAGGAAGATCATATACACAAAGTAATATTAATATTTCAAATTGTTTTTTCTCAAGGTCTTCAGCATTTGCAGATGATGGTGGGGTGATACACGTCTCAGGGGGATCTTTCTCAATGAATGTGAGTATTACAATGTTCTATAACTGTTTAGCCAAAAACGGTGGGGCAATCTACTTCAGCTCATCTAATTCATTCCTCAATATGATATGTGTCAAAAGTTGCTCAACTATTTCAAATAGCTATCATTTTGCTATTATATGCGCATCGGGAGCGAATCATATGGATTATATTTCTATATCAAACTGCTCACATGATACATTGGGGTATTATACATTATGGCTTCAAGGAGGAAATGAGAGATTCGACAACACTAACAGTTCAATGAACAATGCGAATCAGGTTTCAGGAATTCTAATCGATATTCCAACCTCATTCTCAAGTTCACACTGTACTTTTTCCAATAACAAAGTATCATATGCTAGATGCTTATATATTTCATCAACATCTGGTTCAATATCAATCTCATCTGCAAACATTATTCATAACATCAGCCCAAATATCGGTGTATTCTATGTTTCTGGAGCTGGATTAAAAAAAGTGATGTATTGCATATTACTGAACAATCAAAATGTATTGTTCTATCTGCATTCTGGCTCTCTTGAAGTCTCCCATTCTTACATTTCTCACACTGGAGTATTTTCAACTTCAACATCCGTATCTACAACTAACAATAATTCATTCACTAGTTCAAATACTTATCAAATCCAATTCTTCTATTCTCTTCATTGTAACACTGATATACCTCTTCCAAAGGGAACTATTGATCAAACAAATCATGAAACACCAAAGAATTCAATCCCTAGATCTTATGCAGAAATTATTTGTTCAAATCAAATGGAAAATATAAGAGAGATCAATGTAATGTTCACTCTAATTTTTGCATTTTGTGTTCATTAATCACCATAAGGATTACAATCGAATTCAATATACTGATTGGGTTTTCATATAAATTTACAATTTTCCAACGATTAATAAATTTATCAATTTTTTGTATGGAGTAGTTTACAATTATTTTCAGGCCAATAATGCCTATAAGTATAAGACGTATTAAACCTGATGACCTAATGTCTATGCAACATACAAACTTAAATTGTTTAGCTGAGAACTATCAGTTGTGGTATTGGTCTTACCACTATTTGGTTTATCCAGCAACGTCCCACGTTGCAATTGGATCCACTGGAAAACTTTTGGGATATGTTCTAGGAAAAATGAATGATGAAGCAAGAAGGAAAAATCCTCCTGATCCATTACACGCTCATATTACATCAGTTGCAGTTATTTCGGGATTTAGAAAAATGGGCTTAGCATCAAAACTTCTTAATAACACTCACATTTCCGCAAAATCATGCTATAGAGCTGAATATGTGAATCTCCACGTGAGAGAGACAAATAGAGCCGGTCATTTCTTATACATAAAAACAATGGGATATAAAAAATTTGCAGAAGAAGAAAAATACTACGCTGATGGAGAGAATGCTTGGTCCCTTCGATACTCTTATACTAAAACATGAAAATTTTTGATGAAACGGTTAATCTTAAAATGGGTGTTGCTGAGTCATTTAATGTATCACCTCAATACACTTTCTCTGATATTTCCGAAGAATTAAATGCTATATCGTGTGGAGATAATTCGGTATTAATGATAGATTCCACAAAGACCGTTCAAATTATCGATTTTGAAGGGAAGGTTTTTTCAAAAGAATTATCCCTATATCCTTCGTGCTGTTGTGCTACATCATCAGGAGGATGGATAATAGGTTTTCGTACGGGACAAATCACAGAATTTGATCAATATTTGACAATAATAACTTCTTTTCACCCACCTGGAGGCCATAAAGCTCATGGTTGCGAAGTTAAGCATGTTAAGCAGAATGCAGATGTTTATTCAAAGAAATGTCATCTTATTAGTGTTGGTGAAGATGGAGTATGCCGTATATGGAATCAAGTTGGCATACTAGTCTCTGAATACAAGAGTGGTGTTGGATTTACTTCGGTTTGTTCAACTCCATTTTTTGCTTTCTTGAGCGATAAAAGCACCATTGTTAATACATTGTGCATTGACAGTGAAATATCTGCTAAGTTTTCATTACCAAGCCCTGCAATTCACATGGCTCCCATAGGTGAAGGTTACGCGTGCATTGTTGCTATGAAAGATGGAAATGTTGCAGTTATTTCCTCAAATCAAGTTCTTGATGTGTTTTCCTTTAAGGATAAAAAGTCTCTAACAACAGTAGTTCCTTTAGCAATTGAAGAAGGAACTGGACTTGTTACCTATGCTGCTTTGGATTCTGATGGAAAGATAACTCTTAGAGCATTTGATACAATAATATCAGAAATCGGTGATGGTTCTTCACTGTTTTCCTCATCTGAGAATTGGTTAGTCACCATTTTCGATAAGAAATTATTCGTATATAACATTGATAAGCTTAGGTTTAAGACAATGAACTCATTACCTGAGCTTGATCTTCCTAGGAAACCCATTTCCGAGTTTTTCTCAAGTCAATAAAGTTAGAATTTCTCATAGGGCCTTGGCCTTAATCATAATGTATTGGTGCCTGCTTGTTTTTTTTTCGGTTTTAGGAATAGATATTGGTGAAAAAATCACCAAAGTATCTATTGCAACAGATGAAAAGGCAATGCATCTTGCTCTTGGATATAATTCCAAAAGATTCACTCCAAGTTGTTTTGCAATCTGGAACAATAGCAACAATCCTACAGAAGTATTTCATTATAACTGGGATTATGGAGATATTGCTAAAACAAAATGTTTCAAAAATGTCAAGTATTGTACTTGTGGAAACATGATTCATGATTCAAGTCTCCTTTTTTTAAATAGAATTCATATTTTATCATTATCTATCAGGAGAATTATTGATTGTGTGATGGATGCAGAAAGTGTGAATGAAAATCCTTTGGTTGTGTTTTCATTGACCCCAGAAATTGGTGTTATTGATAAAAGTTTTCTTGAAATTGCATGTAGCATCGCAGGGATCAATTATGTGCAATTTATTGACTCTAATGTCGCGGCAGCCTATCATTATTGTCTTGAGAGATCCGAGTTATTTAAAAATTCTGAAAAGGTTGTTGCTTTCTTGGATTTTGGCTCAAGTGGAACAAGATTTTCCATATTTAAATTCTCTGGGTATAATAATAGCTTTGGTTTTACTGAGTTATATTTTGAAAGTACTCAAAACTTTTCTGGAAATGGAGTGGATAATGTGATTTTTTTGAAAGCAATTCAGCTTTTAGGGAATCCAAAGCTAAATGATAGAGAAGAGTTTATTTTAATGAATCAAGTACAGAAAGCCAAAGAATCTTTAACAATTAACTCAATTGCAGAATTGAAAATTGAAATAGGAGGAAAGATTTTTGGATTTAACATCACAAATGATGACTTATGGTCGTTTTGCAAGCTTAATATGACTCATATTGAATCCATGATTCAAAATGGATATCAAATGGCCAATATTTCTCAAGTAGATTCAATAGAAGTTATTGGAGGGTCATCAAGACTAAGCTTTTTATCCAGTTTTTTAATGGATTCTTTGAATATAGACAGGATTGGGCATTCTGTCAATGCAGAGTCATCACCATCAATGGGAGCAGGATATTTTGCGGCAGAGAGGTCTATGAAAAAGGCTATGAAATATGTACAAAAAAAGTTTTTGGTAAAGAGAGATATTTTTATTAAGTCTGGATCGAGTATTCAACAAGTGTTTAGCAAAAATGACTATGAAGATAGTGTTCCATTTATTGAAATGGATATAGAACCATATCAAACTGTTATTATATATAATGACAAAAATGAAATTGAAAGTGAGTTTACACTTGCGGGATTGTTGACAAAGAATAGGGTTGTTTTTGAAATCCTAATCAATAATTATGGCCAAGCAGTGCCTTATAAAATTTTGTCTCAGAGCAATCCAAATCAAACATATTCTATTATTAATATGAAGCAGAAATATAATTCATCAGACCCAACCCTAATTGCTTATTTGACAAATTACAATGAGCTGATTTCTTCAAATGAGCAACAATTATCAATTGCAAAATCAATAAATGCTTTTGAAGAATATCTTTTACAAATGAAATCATATATAGAGAATTGTCCCTATCTATCACATGAGAACCTTATAATACTGAAACATGAGTATATAAAATATAATGATTGGTTTTCTTTAATCTCAGATATAACTTCACTGAGTGATATAGAAAATATGTTGACTGAAATGCATAATAATACAAATGGAATTATTCAAAAAGCGATTAATCAAAAGGATAGAGATAAATCAATTGAAGGACTCAAAAAAACCATCTCAAGGGCTCAGGAAATTTTATCTAGCGGATTAGTAGAGCCAGGTATGCTAGAAAATTTAAAAAAGGTTTATCATAAGCTCACACAGCAAATTGATGATTTGGATAGTTATCAAACCAATGAAATTGTGAAAATGCGAATGGAACTAAAAGAAATTATTATCCCTATAAAAAATGAGATAAGAATAAGGAAAAAGAAAACATAATTTTAAAAATCTAATTACTATAGATAATTCGATTTGAAAGAGGTAGAAAACCCGAAATTCTTTGAATTCTTCTAATTGCTGCCAAACTGCAAATTATTGATTTAAATCCAAGTTTCTTGTTCTGATAAGATAGAAAAATTGGTTTATCATATTTCATCAACAAGATCTTTTCATTTCGAAGAGTATATAGCTTATTGAACAAAGATCTACTTGATACAGATGACAATAATATCTCTTCCAAAGATAATCGAATTTCATTTGGGGATAAACTGCTGCTTTCAATTTCAGAAACAACCCCTAGTACCCTTTTTGACCATAAAATCCATTGTTTTAGATCTGATTGTTTTTTCTCATGACTGAAAATATCCTTTTTGATAATTCTATTCTCATTTAATAACTGAGAACATTCTTGTTCTTTTGCAGTTATCTCAGTTTTTTGATCGATATTTTCCTTAATCAATATCTTGATTCTCTCAATCAGAGAATCATTATCATCTTTCAATCCAATACAATCTCTCAAGATGCTTTGTTCATCAAAAAGGATTACAAATTGACTTTGCATCCTTTTGAATCTTTCAATTGATCGTTCAATTTCATCAAAATCGACATTGAGTGAATCTTCATTACCTAATGATAACTGAGATGCAATTCTATTAAGTTTGTATTTGTAATTATCGATTTCTTGTAATCTTTGATATTGTTCTTTTTTAACCCTGGAATCAACAATATCTGTTACTTTGGATTCGAAATCTTTCAGTTTTTGTTGTAAAGACATCGATTCGATTTTCATTTGTTCAATTTGAATAGTATAACTCTCATTCAATGAATGTATACTATCTACAAGAGTTTTTTTCTCTTTCAGCTCACGAATTAATGACTCTTTTTCTTGTGATAACTCTGATATATGATTTAGAGCAATATTGTATTCTGATTGAAGAGATGGTTTGCCTTTCAGTTGGTCTATTTCTTCGGATAATCGAATATTATCATTCTTAAGATTAGAAATCTGATCTCCCAGGCTATGCCGTTGATCTTTGATATTTTCAACAATAGCTTCTGATTCTTTAATTTTGTTAATAAGATTTGCGACTTTATCTTCGTATATACTCACCTTTTGATCATTTATTTCTTTATCTATCATAAATTTCTTTTTTTCCAGTTCCAAAGATTCATTAATCAGCTTACATTTATTGTTTGCTTCAACCAATCTATTATTCAAATTTTTCAACTCTTCAATGTGTTTCGAATTCAAATCAGCTAGTTGAGAATTCAGTTGGTTTATCAATAATTGCATGTTTTTCTTAGTCTCATTGATTTCAATTTCATGAGAATTTTTGAGTGAGCCAATTTTTTTTTTCAATAAACGATTCTTGTAAATAGCTTGTTGAATACGTGTTTCATAAATGTCTGAAGCTTCATTGAGAGTTTGAATTTGATCTGTAAATTGATTTATCTCATTTGAGATTTTTATTAAATAATTCTTGATTGTTTTATACAAAGATGGATCTTTGTTAGTCGAATAAACTTTGTTTAAAAGATTCCTAATTTTCTTCTCTTCTTTAATACTTATAGTTGAACCCAATTCACAATAATTAATAGAAGTGCCAGATCCATTGTATGATTTAATTTGCATATCATTGATATAAGTCTTTAGCATATTGTTTATAAAAATTTGAGATGCGAGAATATCGACAATTTGACGTACATCATTCGAGCAATCATCTCCAAGTCTATTTAATACAGATTCTAATTGATGTTCCATATTTGGAATTGAAAGCAACTCATACACGTGTACCTTGTCAATATTATCAGGCGCTTGAAAATGTTCATTAAATACATCTTCTGATATATTTCCAAGAATATCATCGAAAAACTTTTGAGATTTTGCGTACCTTATAATTAATTCTTCTTTGATTCGAAGGAAATTTGATCCATTAGTATTATTAGAGAATAATAACTTTTGAAGATCATTACTTTTCGTAATCATCTGGAAGAAAAGCAGTTGTTCTTCATATAAGCCCAAAATTTGAGAGCATTTGTCCATTTGTTTTCGTATTTGATTTTTATGATTCTGGTTTTCTTTCCTTTCTGATGATAGTATCATAATGGATTGATTATAAGCGTCAATAATGACTTTAACAATCATGCAAATCCTCTCTTTAACATTTACAGATGAATCTTGTTTCAGTGAAGACACTTTGTCAAGGAGATCTTTAGGAAGAGTTTCCATCATTCTTGATAATGTAGAAAAAATAATATAATCATCAGTAATAGCATCTTCTTTGACTTTTGGATTAGATTTTGGCTTTATCTCATTAACAGAGTACTCATTAATCATATCTTGTTTAGAAACCAGATTAATCAAGGCATTTCTTTGATTAGAAAGAGAATTTATTTCATCAAATTGACTTTCCGATAATTCTTGGAGTTGTTGTATAGTTTCTTTCAGACTAGTGTTTTCTTTTTTGATATAACAATTAATTTGCTTTTGTTCTTCAATTTTTTCGGACATATCTTTTTTTAATTCATCCAAACGCTCTTGTATTCTTGCCATTTTCTGAGATAAATTGCCTTCATCGATCATTCGAAATACATCTTTTTCATTCTGCGCCTTCACACCATATCTTTCATTAAATCTCATTATAAAACTATTTTCAACATATATTTCGCTGCTAGATTGCTCGTCTTCCCGTAAAACTTCATCAATTTGCCTAACTAAAAAACTTGAACTAGAACTCATTTTATTGGCTTAACGTACAGTTTACAACATGTAAACTTATTTTTAAACGGATACTATCTGAGAGCATAAATTCCTTCCATTTCTTCAGTAAAGCAATCTAGTGTATATTGCATTTCGTTTTTTTGTAAGAAATCGCATATTTTTTCATATTTTTTGAGTTGGTCTGTTTTTAAACTCTTCTTTTTTTTTAAAATGTTAATATTTTCTTCAATCTCTTCCGTTGCAATATGCAAACCAAGGTTGGTTTTTCTCTCAATTCTCCTTATAAAACCATTCTCCGTCATCTTAGCAATAACATTTCGCCTTACCTCAGGAGGAGCGTCTACAGAGACTTCAATCATAATCTGGAGTTAACGGATATCATTGTAATCGATGAATGAAATCATAAAAAAAGGCAAACCAATCGAGAGAAAGAGCATTGTCAAAGACTTAATTTCTCTTCGTCCCATTTCTCCAGTTATTATTACTGAAACTCATCCTCTTGAGATTTTGTACGATGATACCAATCCTCCTCCAAAACCAGTTGATCAATTTGCTCCATATTTATCACGGCTATTAACCATGAAGAGACATGAGAAAATTGAAAAGCTAAGGGGTTCTAAAAGCAAAGAACCACCAACTTTCATTTTGACCTCAGGGACTTCAAGAACTCCAAGCTCACAAACATCTCATACGCATAGGAAAACTAACTCAGTATCTGATCAATTACCACCAGTGGTTGATCCCATCGAAAGACCAAAGACAACCAACCAGAGTGTTAACCAGAGAATTAAAATGGAACAAGCATTTGACAAAATAGCATCAGGATCCTCTTCTGTTGCTTTACACAGATTAATAGAATCTACACTTCAGGTTTATTTTCTTGCTGAGAGTGTGTTCTATTTTCATGATGTATCATCTGTGAAAGTTTTATATTGTCCATCAACCACAGGGCATTGCCCTCATGGAAGCGGTCTTGTTGGGTACTCACAGTTTACACGACAGGTTATTAACTGCGAGTCTGCTTCTTCTCATGTTGCCTATTCTCCATTGTTTGAAGCCAATCTTTGCCATCCTGATTCACGTGTTCTTGTTTTCCCCCTTTTTGATTCTAATACAAATGTTAAAGGAGTGGTTTTTGTTGTAAGGAACCAAGCATCCCCTGTTTTTAATGAGCATGATGAAGAATTTGTCGAATATTTACAAATGAAGTGCCAAATGTATTCCAGATGGCTTTTCCAAGCTGCTGTTGAAGACTCATTTATTTCAAATCTTATTCAAAATTGTCGATTAAAGCAATTTATTGAGGTAACATATGAAAAACTCACTAGACTATTTAGTTGCCGGTTTGCTGAGATTTGGTATATTAATAAGCAGACCAATTCTATTAAAAAACATACTCCTGTTGACCACGATCCGATTGATATAAGTTTATCTGAAGCAGGAATTGCAGGATATTCACTTCGACAACAAATACCTGTTTCTTGTATATCTGCAAGGGTTCATTCTGCTTACTCATCAAAGAGTGATGGAAATGGTGATCTTTCTTTCTTGTCTATTCCAATAAGAGATCCTGATTCTCCAATTGTATATGCTATTGTTTTAAGAGGAAAAAGACTTCCACAATTCTTTACTGATAATGATGAAAAAATTTTAGCAAAAGTAGCACCTTATGTAATTGCTTCATTAAATTCAGCTATGGCATCAGAAAAAAACTTTAGAGCTCTTGAAGATTCTATGAAACAACAATATAGGCTTAGATCGCTTTTAGAAGTTGCCGAAATTTTGGCTAGTGAGTTACATTTAAGTATATTAATTCCGAAAATTATGTCAAGGGCATGTGAACTTGTGAAAGCAGATAGATGCTCTCTATTTATGGTAAACGAAACTAGAGACAAACTAATTACCACATTTACAGGGGGGCTGAAAGATGCAATCGAAATTCCTATAAATGCGGGTATTGTTGGTCATACGGCAGTAGAAAAGGAGATTTTAAATATTCCAGATGCTTATCAAGATATTAGATTCAACAAAGCAACAGATCTTAAGACTGGTTATCGGACATTAACACTTTTAACGGTTCCTATTTATGATTATGGTGGTAATGTCATTGGTGTTACTGAAATGATTAACAAAATTGATGGGGTTTTTTCTGAAGAAGATGTTAAGTTGATACAAACATTTAATGTTTTTTGTGGAATATCTCTTGAAAATGCCCGCCTTTATAGGGCATCAATTGATTTGTCTGTTCAGCTTAAGACATTTATGGAAATTTCCGTTTCTTTGACTCAACAACATCAAATCAAGAAACTTCTCGAAGAGATTATTAAAAATACCAGAAAAGTTATTGGAGCAGTAACTGCGGCACTATTCATGATTGAAGATTGTGGAATATCGTTTACTCCAATGGTAATGGATGAGGATCTTGAAGCAAGAATCGAATTGAAAGATCGAGAGAAAAAGGTAGAGGATTCTGAAAATTCTCTTGGAGTTAAGCGTGCATTGATACTGAAATTGATGCAAGGGAAAAAGCTCGGGAAAGAAGATGGTTTTGTTGATGAAGAGTATCGAAATAAATTAATAAGCCATGTTATTAGTGTCAAAGAAAGCATATTGGAAAATGACACTGAGCATCATGAAAGATCTTTGATGATTGCGCCTATTTTGGGAACCGATCGAGTTGTTCTTGGAGCTGTAATGATGCAATGGAAGAAAAATCAGACTAAGTTTTCTTTGGATGATCTCAAACTTCTTGAAAGCTATTCAGTATTTTTGTCTATTTCTTTAGAAAGATCAAAACTCAAATCAATTGCTGCACTGGGAACAATGGAAGTTGAATTGCAAACATGGATTAGCAGTAATGAAAGAACAGAGTTTGTAATACCAACAAAGCTTCAATTAAACGAGAATGACCAAAGGATAGTATTATCTAAAGATTTTAATGCTGAACAGTATAAAGGGATTGGTTTGATTAAAACAGTATATTGTGTGTTCAACCGTTTTGATCTACTAAACAAGTTCAAGATTTCTTCCGAAACAATGTATCGTTTCTTGTATCAAATTCGGGCTTCATATAATGATGTTCCATATCATAATTGGAATCATTCTGTTGATGTGACTCAATTTATGGCATACATGATAATTGAGACAGGGCTTGAATATGTATTGACACCATTCGAAATAATGGCATTATTAGTTTCAGCGATATGTCATGATGCCAACCATGATGGATTTACAAATCAATATAATGTGAAAGCCCAAACACCGCTTGGTATTCTGTTCCGAAACCAAAGTGTCATGGAAACTCACCATTGCTCTGTATCTATTGGAATTCTTACAAAAGATGGATCTAATATTTTTTCTTCATTGTCAGAAACAGATATACAAAAAATATGGCAATTGTTTATATCATTGATTTTGGCCACAGATATGGCTCAGCACTTCTTATATGTTGATGCAGCAAAACTGTTAGTTCACAGAAAAAATGAATGGACTGCTCATGAGCCTGACAGATTGTTAGTAATGCAGCTACTAATCAAAATTGCTGACGTTTCCAATGTGGCCAGGAAGTTTGAGATTGCTGATAAATGGTGTGATGTTTTGTGTGAAGAATTCTTTAGACAAGGAGATCTCGAACGGGCTGCAGGAATGGAATACTCTTCACCTATGAATGATAGAGAACACCTTGATAAAGCAAAATCCCAAATCGGATTCTATTCACATGTATGTCTGCCTTTATTCCAAGTGTTTGGATCAATATGTGATATGTTTTCTCCGGTGTTGAAACAGGCAGTGAATAACTTAACAGAATGGCAAAGGAAGAACCTAGAATTCGAAGAAGAAATGAAAAGAAAAGATGAAATAGAAAAAATCCAACAAGAAGAAAAGGGAGAGACTGTTCAATAAATTAATATTATGTTTTTGGTCGAGTGCACAGAGATTTTCAGTTAGATTTATGGAGAATAGTAAAGATTTTGCTCATAAGCTTATGCCAATAATCGAGGAGATACGATATCAATCTGGAAGTTTTTGGTATAGACAATTAAAGGAAGAGCTATTAGTTGTTGAAAATATGATGAAAACTAAGAGTATAATTGATTATAAAGTTCTGTTTACTCCTTTCATCAATGCGATTGTTAGTAATGCCCAAGTGTTTCAAATATATGTAATAAACTTCGTAATTGTATTCTCTAGCGATTTTCCCCTTGAAGATATTCCATTGCAATTTATATTTAAGATTTTGCACAAAATTGTTCCTTTCAAATCTGATATATTTGTATCTAAATGTGTTGAAATGATCTCATCTATTTTAAACAACACTCATAAGGATTCATTTCTCCATTCAGAAATACTTTCCAGCTTTGTTCTGTTTCTATCCAATTTATATTCTTATTCTGAGACAAAAGCATCCTCTGAGATGATTTTAGGTTTGCTCAAATCATTTGTGCATGCTCTATTGAAAAATTATGAGAACTCCCCTACGATTCTATGCACATCTAGCATTGCTGAAATATCTCAATCAATATCGAAAGAAATTATCACTAATTCCCTGATAATCATGAAAAATTTATCTCCCATAATTGCTAATGGTCATAAGAATCTTAGCATCATTGATTCAGATATTTTCTCAATTATCTCTGTGATATGCAAAATTATTGAAGATAAGAGTAATAACATGGGATGCAAATGGGCTCTTCTCTTTCTTTTGGATTTTTTACAACAAAAGAGCAGCTTTTTTAAATCCCCTACATTTGTGTTTCTATTGAACAATGTGATTCATGTATCGTTTTTATCCTTGTTTCTTAAAGGATCTGTTGAATTCGCAACAATAACATCTAAAATATTACTGGTTATATGGTTACAATACTCAAAGCTTTATATGAGCAAATTATATTCAATTTTCAATGAAGGATTAGGGACTAATCTTACTTCTCCGGATCAAATGATTGTAATAAAAGCATTAAGCATTTATAGAAAATTATCTTCGCATCCACAGTTGTTTGTTGATATGTTTGTGAATTATGATTGTGATCGCTCTGGTTTTTTTGGAAATATATTTGAAAATACTATTCAACAAATAGTTAGAATTTCAAATCCTGATAGAATTGAGATGAAATCTCAACCATATGCTCTTCAAACCTTAATAATAATCCTGAAATCTTTATGGCAGTATTTCTCAAATTTTGAACTTTCCAATACTTTGGCAGAAGCTCCTCAAGATTTTCTTGAAGCTAAAAAAACAAAAGCGAAGTTAGATGTTTGTCTTGATCATTTCAAGCGTGATCCAAAAAGGGGGCTCAAATCTTTGATTTCGAATGGCTTTGTTAATGATAATCCGGGTTCCATTGCAAAATTCTTTTTTGACACACCTTCACTAGATCCAGCAGCAGTGGGCACAATTTTAGGTACTGAAAGCATGATTGAGACACTCAAAGCATATATACAGAGTTTTAATTTTGTTGGAGTTTCATTTGAGAATTCTTTTCGAATGTTTTTACAAAAGTTTCATATTCCAGGAGAAGCCCAGATGATTGATAGAATAATGGAGCAATTTGGTACCAAGTTTTATCTTGATAATCCAAAACTTTTCAGCTGCGCAGATACTGTTTATGTATTAGCTTTTTCTTCACTAATGTTATTTACCGATGCTTACAATCCAAATGTTAAAAAGAGAATGACATTGGAACAATTTATAGATAATAATAAAGGCATAGATAATGGTAAAAATCTTCCAAGAGAATTATTGGAAGATTTATATAAAGACATAACCTCCAAACGTCTTCCTGTGAATCACGCTGTCGCACCTTCATCTTCATTATTATCCAGAGAACAAAGAGCAGAATTATATCAAACAAGATGCCAACAAACAATTGAAGATGCTAAAGCCCATACAGTGATTACATCAAGAGAGTTTCATAGATCTGAATCTCCATTGTTTATTGGCCCTATGTTTCAAGTTATTTGGGGAGGTGTTATGGCTACTTTAGTTATGTCGCTAGAGCATTACTCCGATCCTGAAAAATATTCTATGTGTTTGGATGGCTTAAGTTTTTGTGTTCATATTGCTTCTCATTGTTTTGTTGAGATTGCCTTAGATACTCTCGTTGATTCATTTTCCAAATTCACTAACTTGCATAAATCATTGAATGAGCTAAAAATCAAGAATATTGATTGTACAAATGCCCTATTGAGAGTAGCAATTGATGATAAAAATTTCTTGAGAGGAGCCTGGGAAATTGTACTTAGTGAAATATCTGCTCTCGATAGAATTAAAGAGAAAATTCCAATTATTGACCACGTTTTAATCGATGAACTATTCATGGCTACAGATACTCTTGACAGAGAATCTATTGCAGATTTCCTAAAAGCTTTGTGTGCGACTTCAAAATTGGAATTAAAAGAGAATCCTCCGAGAATATTCTCTTTACAGAAACTTGCTGTTGTTGCTCATTTCAATATGAAGAGACCAAGGTTTATTTGGTTATCAATTTGGAATACTATTGGGGATCATTTGAAGGAAGTAGGGCTACTACAAGATAAAAATCTTTCTGATATAACTATCGATATCATCCGTCAACTTGCACAAAAGTTTTTGTATGAGCCCGAGCTTTCTCATTTTCATTTTCAAGAACACTTTCTTCAACCATTTTTACAGATTTTCGAACAACACCAGCTTATCGGGTCAAAAATGCTTGTAATAGATTGTCTTATATCATTAGTTAAAGAACTATCTGAGAAAATATTTTCTGGGTGGTCTATTATTTTCCAAATCATCGAATTATCAACATCAGGTTCAGCAGATTTGAAATCATCCGGTTTTATTTTACTTTCAATGATAACAAAAGAAAAGTTAAACCATGTAACAACGCATTATCGAGCTTTGGTTTCATTATGTCTTTTGTTCATAAATAATCCAAATAATGACGAAATGCTTGAAGCAGCATACGAGTCTCTAAGTTTTGCAACTTCATTAATTCCACCTGAGAATTCTGATTTGTGGAAAGTACTCATATACTCAATTCAATCATTTTATGATAAGTCAAACAAGAGCAAAGGTTTCGTGTTAGAAATATTTTACAATTTTTTACAGAAACAAAGTAACAATCAGTCATTGTGGGAATTGATAATATCATTTTCTATTTATGTTCTTACTCGAGGAGATAAATTATCATTCCAATTCATCAACAGGATAATGGAAAGCATTTCCCAAAATAAGCAATTATTAATGCAATTGCTATTAAAAGCTTTCTCTATTCCATCGAAAAATATGCAAAAACTTGTAATTGATTCCCTTGCAAGTTTTAAGAATGAAAAGGACTTTACTCAACAAATTCTTCAATTACCATTGGATATGAAGATCCTAGAAGTTGATACTGCGAACAAACTAGTTAAAATCATTGAAGATATGGATTTAGAAGTACTATATCATGTTGAGAAAATTATCTCTTCAAATATTCTGATATCCAAGTCTTATTACCACATTCTTCATGTTATTTTCGGAAAGATCGATGAAAATGGCATAATGCAAATAACGATGCGTCTAATAAGATTGTTTGTTCAAAATGAAGAAAGCTACGAAGAAGCAATGATCTTGTCACTACAAAAACTTATATCATTTTCTCCCGAAAACATAGAAAAACATATAAAACCAAACAAGTCTTCACTAATCCAGCTTGTATTAATTAATTCCAAACCAGTAAGGGAAGAACTCTATAAGTTATTTTTAACAATTCTAAATAAATAATTTTTCTTAAATTTAATATCACATGTTTTAATTCATATCAGCTTAGGAATTGGTGGCAAATTAGTATTTTCGCTTTCAGCAAAAGAGAATCCTGTGAAAACGTGAGATTGATCAGTTGGGGTTGCTATTGAATCAGCAGGGGCTTCATTGGTAAATTCTGGATCGAAGTTGTCATTCAAAGCGTTGATTGTTGGAATATACTTGGGAGTGAGACCTTTGTTCAATACAACCTGAAAATCTAATCCACCCCAAAAGGGATGAGATTTTAGATCGGATAAACATGGCCTCCTTTGAGGATTCTTTTTCAGCAATAGCTCAATAAAATCAATTATTGCTGGAGGAGTATTTTCTGGGAATAATGGGCAAGATTCAATGATATTCTTTAATACTTTAGGATTAGTATCATCAGCAAAAGGAGTTCGAGAAAAAAGCAATTCGTATGTAAGAATTCCAAGAGCCCACCAATCAACTGAATAACTATAATCCTCATGAAGTACCATTTCAGGAGCCATATACTCTTGTGTACCGCAAAAGGTACTCGTTGTAGATTGATTAATCATTTCCTTTGCAAGCCCAAAATCTGTTAACTTTATGTGTCCATTACAATCAAGAAGAACATTCTCTGGTTTTAAATCCCTATAAATCACACCAATGGAATGAAGATACTCAAGAGCAAGTCCAATTTCTGCAATATAGAGTCGTGCTTCATCTATTGAGAGTGCTTTCTTCTGTTTTAGATACCTAAACAACTCGCCACCAGGTACAAATTCAAGCCCTAAATAGAATTTCGTCGATGATTGGAATGCAAAAGATAATGATACAATAAAAGGATGTTTTGCCTTAATCAATATGTTTCTTTCACAAAAAACGCTATGAACTTTCCTAGTTTTGATTAAAGATGATTTATGTATGGTTTTGATTGCAAAAAGTTGGTCTGTACCCTTTTTCATGCATAACATTACTTTGCCATAGAAACCTCGCCCTAAAACAGATTTAATCTCAAATGAGTCCATTGTTGTAGTTTTATCATGAATGATTGCTGATTTTATTGATAAAATCCATTCCATTACTTCATCTTCTGATTTGGCTTCAAATACTATAGCAGACTCAAAATTATTTTCGATTATAAATCGTAGACCTCCATCAGACACAGACTTTACTTTTGTTTCTGGAGTGATTTCAATAATTCTTTCAGCATTCATTGAATTCTCAGATTTAAACACAAACCTGTTGTTAGAAATAAATCAATACATATTATTTCCTCTTAATTCACAATAACAGTTATTCCAGATTCCAAAAAAGGCTCCTTTTCTCTTGAGGATACCCGAAAAATCGGCCTTAATGTTCATTAAAAAACGTCCGTATTTTATTCATATTTGGTGTTTTGCGTCTCTAGTACAACAGATGAAGGTGGATAAACATATATATTAGATCTTTCGATTGGCTTATGTGATACTTTTGTATCATGGCTTTGGGTAATATCATTGAAAGATATGAGTATTGTATCAATCTTTTTTAGCAACTCATTATAAAGGTATTTTGGTGTATCAAAAATATTGTTTTTTGCTTGGAGTACTTTCTTTTCAGTTTTCCAAAGCTCAAACATTCTTATTGTTCTAAGAAGCCTCCTTATTTGATATCTTTTAGGGTGGCTTTTGTGTTTTACCCATTTATCTTTAATGTACTTGTTAATATGTGCTAATATTAGGGTCAGATTTTCTTCTGTTTGTGATATGTGTATTGGATTGAATATTCTAAGAAGAGGCTCACCAAGGGAATCATATAAATTTTCAACTTTCTTCTTCAATAATGAATATTCATCCATTTGAAGTTGCCAACCTTTGGATGCATCAATAATTCTTTGAATACTTGTGATTTCATTCTCCATTAAAAGATCTTTCTTAGTAGATAATGCATACTTCGCATCAATAAGTATACTATCAAACTCATTTTGAAGTAAATAAAGAGATTCTTGTAAATTTTCTTTTCTCAATACTTCTGTATAAACATCCTTGGCAACTTTCTTCCATTGCTTCTTACCTTTATATGAAATGTTCTTGAATCTCCATAGTCCATCTTGAGTTTGTCGTACAATGGCAAACTCATCGATGTAACTCCAAATAGCAAAAATTGAAGATCCGACAGGGATCTTTTTCCCCGTTTGTTGAATCCAAAAATTATCCCCTCTTCCAGGGAAACTGCCCTTGAAAGGATATATATGAGACTGTGTTCTAATTGATGTTTCATAAATGTTAATGGGTTTATAATCTATTTTGGTAAGAGAATAATCATTGCTCATAGTGGCTCCCACATATGTAGCTCCTTTGGTAGAGCTCTCTTCAAGACTCATTGTAAAATGAAGTTTTGGTATTTGCAATGTCTCCAAAACAGCATTTTGAATAATCGGCATCCTAGAAACTCCCCCAATCATTTGTACCCTATCTACATTACCGATTTTGGATAACAATCCATTTAATAATCCGATAATCGGAACCATTTTATTTTCAAGTTCTTTTCTCGATATGTTATAAGCAAAATTTGGTGTGCTCTCTATTATCCCACATGCCCATAACTCAATTGTGAGTCTATTTTTAATTTTTTCGGCTTCTTTAATGAAAAGATATGTATCACTTTGTCCTATATTGGTTCCTGCCTTCTTGAGTAGAATTTTATAAATAATTATATCTATATCTCTGCCTCCTAGTCGATCATCCCATTCATACTGAATCTCCTGTATTGAAACCTTATTCTTTTTAACTCTCTCAAACCTAACAAGGGATACTTGAAAAAAACTGGCTCCAAAATCAATGAATGCCACAATCATTGGCTTTTTATAAAAAAGCCTATCATGCTCAAGGGCAAATAGTGTTGCCAATGCTCTAGTTTGGTCAATGATATTTGGAGTAAAATTAAGCGATTTAACAATGGTTCTAATAGAATCCCTTTCAGATTGCATAAAAAACTTCGGAACTGCTATTATCATTGATGTATCTGGGATAAAATTGTTAATCAAAGAAAATGATTGCTTAATCTGATATATTCCATAGTGAAGAATAACTTCTGGAAGAACACCTGCAAATGTAAGTCTACTATTTTGTATAGAGCCCGTTGGTTTATTCATCATTCTATTGCTCATATGGTCATTAAAATTCTGCGATCCAATTTTTGCAATCAGATTAGAAAAATGAAAAACTGTCGTATTGAAATGTTTCTTAATAGCATACTGATTGTTAAACGCAAAATCAAAATCTTTAATATTTGTTTCATTGATTACTTCAATAATGTTCCCGTTTTTAGGTATAACAGTCAATATTGATGAGAAATACCTTTTCATATCTTTGCTATACAATGATTCAACTTGCTTCCCATATGTGGTGTATGATGCTCTCAGAATATCACTCCCAATATCAACACCAATCACTGTGGAAAGCGAAAAACATATAAAAACAAAATACATTATGAACGATAAGAATTTTTAATAGAGCTGTAGGTGTCGGGTCACAGTATCAATGAGGGGTATTGGTGATGGACCGCAAGCAGTAGCAATGATTTTTCCATCATGCTTGATAGAAGTGCATGGAATTCCATGCTGCTCACACGAACGGATTATACCCAGCATTTCTTCCTCGTTAGGAATCTTCACACATATTTTTGCTTGTGCATTGTAATACCAAAAGCTGACTATTTCTGGATGGAGACTGTATGCCTTCATTACGCCCTGAACAACGGCGTCATCGATGCATTTCAGAGTTATCTGCTTATTGACATCAACATACATTGCTTTGCATATAACCATTTTGCAATCCTCTTCAAATCCGCCTACAGGAATAATTCTGAAAGATTTCGGAGTTGAAGGAGCTAATGGCTCATTATTTTCAATAACAGACTGCTTTTTCTTGCTTTGGAAATAGTTAATCGCGATGGGAATGCAAAATCCAAGCGCTGCCCCAATAACCATAGGTAAACCAGAGCCCTCCATTTTACAATGTAAATTTATGTCACCAGCTTTATTTTCTTAGTTAATTAGGGTGGTTATGACGATTGATAGTGTCAGTTCTCAATTTTTTATCAACATCTATCAAATACTGTTTTTTACACATTGTTCTCATAATGGTTCTGAAATGTTTCACTAGTTTGAATGAAAAAACTCATTGAGGTGTCAGCTTTTTCAATTGAATTCTGGAGTTAATTATTCAATACAATTATTTGAAATTTATTTGATTATTTAGAATTGTGAGTTTGAAATTTTCTTAATAATTTCGGAATTTTGTTAATTCAGAAAATGGAGACAAGAAACAGGGGAGTGATGACCCAAAGAAGTCGCAAAGGCAGTGATGAAGAGAATGAATCTGAAATGATTGAAGAAGAAAACAATGGGCTTTTTAAAGGCGAAGAGAGTTTTATGAACAGCCTTCATCCATTTGAGATGAAGAAAAATGGAAGCGAATTTAAAACATCGCCCATCCAAAGAGCAATTATAAACTGTATGGAAATACATGGTGGAAAAGCGACAGAGACTCAGATTTTAGATCATGTTCGATCAAAATGGGAAATAATCAACAAATACTCCGAAAGAACATTCAAAATTGAACCGACCTTAAGGATAATTAGGCTTAATTGCTCTATTAAGAAGAAATCTAGGCACTTATTCATGAAAGAGCCTGGTGTTGATGATGTCTGGAGGATGAATATAAAGAAAAAAGCTGATAAAAGCGAAGAAGATTTAGATGCTAGCGACCAAATCGATACTCCCGTTCCAAAATCAGATGATAATCTATATTTTGATATAATTCCATCCTTTGAAGATTCATTAATAGAATATCTATCAAATTCTAAGTTACCAATACGTTTTGACGAAATTATTAAGTTTGCAGAAACAATTAAAGATAGAAACGGCTCATTTGACATGTTACCATTGATGCAAAGAACAAAAGCATGTTTAATTTCGATGAAAGTGTTAGGAAAGGCATTTTATGACCCAATAGAACAGAAATGGTCATCAGTTCCTATCCAAACAGAGGGTAAATCATTGATTGTTGTCTCTGATATCTTTTCTCAGTTTGGAATGAGGATCAAAGATATGTCTACAGAAGACTTATATAATGAACTCAAGAAAAAGCAAATTTTTTAATGTTTGTTAGTAAAAAAACTGGTTGTAGTTGAATGAACCGTTTATAATATGAGTGAAGAATCAGGTTTTTTACCTAAAAGGAAATCCAAGTTTCAATCAACCAAAGATACAGAAAATCGTCCGCAAAATACTGTTATAAAGCAAAGGGTTTCGAAAATTCGATCAAAAATGTTGAATTTCGACGTTGATCAAGATACACTAGTTTTTCAAAGCCCTCCGACCCAAAAAATGGATAATAATGTGTCTTTTGGTACTCCTGTTTTGACAAAGTATATCAATGACTTTGTTCATTTTGAAAATAATGAAACAAAGGCAAGTCTCAGTTTCAGTGCATTTTCTCCGCTCCAAATTACCCATAGAGAAACTCAATCCAAATTAAGTTTTGATGGGGTTTCTCCCTTGGATGTTAATCGTGCAAGGATGCTTACCAATAAAAATATAGAAGCAAAATCTCCAAATACTCAGTGTATAGATGATTGGATTAATAATGCAAAGAAGCTTAACTTGTCTGATATTAATAACTCTTCAATAGACGAACAAATTCCGAGAAAGCCTCTTTTTTCAAAATCAGCTGAAACAAATAACAAATTCCGTGTGAAATTCAATGAACCTACGAATGAATTAAATACACAAATGATTGATCAGGTGATTTCTAAGCAAAAGATACTTAATTTTAAAGAGGAGACAAAAGAGATTTATTCAGCCAAATCACAAGTTTCATTTGATGAGTATTTGGAAATGAATAAGATATTGTATATTGAGCACAGCAATTACAAAATGGTATTACCAAAGAAAATATCTAATGATGTTTTATTAACAATTCGCTCTACAATAGCTGATCTGAGGGCAAATGTACTAAGTCTGAAAAAAAATCTTTCTGATGAGAATGTGAAAATGAATCAGCATGGATCATCTATAATTGCATCCAAATCTGATATTGGGTTATATACATCCAAATTACTTACGTACAGAAATAGAATTATGAATGAGTCTATTATTACTGTTATCACTCAAATTCTACAGATTAATCATTCCATATTCTCATGTCTGAAAAAGCAACTTAGCCTTGCTCATGGACTTAATAATATCTACAACATGAGAAATTATGATAATCCAAGTATAACTGAAAGAAATATTCAAGAGTTGTTATTATCCATTAAATCAAGAGGGTCGATTGTTACTGAAAATCAGTCAAAAAAGAAATATGAGCAATTAATGAATGTTTTACCATTTAAAGTTAATGAGCTTAAGAAAATGGAATCGATACGTCCTCAGGTAATTATTAATAAAGTGGCATATCCTTCAATACAAGATGCCAAAGCAATTCATTGTATCAAAGCACAAGAAAGGAGGTTCTATAGAATAAAATCTGAGATAAACAGTGTTATGAGCTCTTTTTCCCATGTATATTATGATGAAAATTTCCTTTCTTTTGTTGTTTCTTCCATTGGTCTTAAAATTCGGTTTTCCATTACAATCACTATTCCCAAATCTTATCCTTGGACTAGGATCACTATAAAACACATTAGAAATGATTTTGGGATATCAATTTCCGATCTCGAGTCTATTCTTCACGAAATCCTCATTCAGATTCCAATCAAGCACAACCAGATTGATCTTTTTGCTCAAAGCTTATATGAATACTTCTGTGATACTCGATGATTTTGTCAGATATACATATATTTAAATGTAGTTTTATAAATTCTAATAATTCTTTTCGGTAATTCATTATCTGGGAATCTTTTAATATAACAAACTCGTTTGGAAAACAATGAAATAATCTTATTTATTAGTAGGGTGGGTAGGCTATTGTAGTGATAGTAAACAAGATTAATTTGAAGTGACCAATAATCAGAGCTCGAAAAATAACTCTCAGAGCTGTTATTAGGAACTATCTCCCATAAATCCGACCAGCACATACCCCAGCAAGATGATTTCCATGTTGCATACAAAGTGTGCAAGACATTGATCTCAGTGGGTGAAGGGGTACACCCACTATTTGCTCACAATTGCTTATTGTCTAAAAGATCATCAGTTTAAATATAACATAATTCCATAACAATTATCATCTCTTTGAATAACTCAACTCCTTTTGATTAACTAATTGGATATACAAATCCTTGAACCATTTAGGTGTATTATATTGTTATCTCTTGAACCCAAATTATTCAAACAAAAACTGGAAATATGCTTCCAAAAAGAATACAGATCTAAAAAATTCCATGAAAATTTCGAGAGTTTGCTGAGAACATCCATCAAAACCAATTTTTTCAGCAAACCACAACTACCAAGAGCTTTTAAAGGTACCCTCTCAATACATTATATGTCTGATTAATTGGATCATAAAAATGAGACACTTACCGCTTTCTCCTTGTCCTACTTGATAAAATATTGTTTCAATCAAGTATTTACCAACAATAAGTCATTTAATAGAAAGAAGCTGACTTTACATGATTTTCAAGATAAAGATAAATAGTTCAACATTTAGAATATCAACTGTTTTAATCATTATTATTCGATTAATATTATCCCCAATACAAGCCCATACAATTACCGAATTTGATTGTTTTCAGGCTAAATAAATATAGAAATATTGTCGTCGCATTTTGTCAGCCCACCAATCTTGTGACAAGCCTCATTGCAGGGTTGAAAAGCTCCAATAGCATGTTGTATCATTTCAATCATTAAATTTTGGTGTTATTCCCCAAATCGATAATTTTCCACAGTTAAGCAATGTGAGATCTCTTTTTCGATAGTTTTTTCATTAAAATCACAATTTTGAATAGTGTCCCTGACTTTTGGGTTTCAGTTAATAGTTGAATAAAAAAGACAATCAAAATTTACCATTTTTTTGCAGATGGATGAGAAAATTTCATTTGAGAATTTTCTTTTTGGAGAAGGAAATGAGATTAGAATAAATGATATGGAGTTTTGTGTCGATAGAATTATCGAATTACCAAAGATTCGGCCACATCAACTTGAAAAAGCGGTGCGATTATCAACTGAGTATTACAAATTTGCTGATTTTCGTCAAAAACTATTGGATAAATCTAATAAATGCCCAGTTTTGATAAATCAATTATACAAAAGAGGTGTTTTTGTATTTGAAGAAATCGAACCATTTTTAAGAAATGGTAACACTTTCTTGTTAAGCTATTATTTTCGGAAAGAGATCAAAGATTTTGATAGTTTTATTAAAAGAAAGGACAAACCTGATGATCTAGATGAATCATTCTTTGAGAATGAACATGATATTGATCAATTGATCGAATATGGTTTTTTGCAATCTAGTATTGAGTATTGTCTCAAGTATGATGTGATTGATGATTTAGCTTATTTTGATAATTTAAAACATAAGGCTAAATGGAGTCCTTTTGAGTGGAGTATTAAGCCAGAATATCTTGATTTGTTATCTTTTTCTGGATTTTTTGGCTCAATCAAGTGCTTTAAGCAATTGTTATTGAAAGGATTGGAGATCAATGATAATGTGTTATCAATGGTTGTCTGTGGTGGCTGTTTTGATCTCTTCCATATATGTCAAGGAAAACAATTTTGGGCACTAAATCTCGTTTGTAAGGCATCTGAGTTTTTCCACCTGCCATTGATAATATTCATGATTGAAAATGGAGCTTATATAAATGCTAAAACTTTAAATGTTGAGTTTTTATATTTAACCAGACTCCTCTTCATTATGCTGCTGAAAATGGTCATCTTAGTGTTGTTGAATATCTAGTTAATCATAAAGCTGATATAAATGCAAAAGATAATTATGTTGAGTTTTAATATTTAATGAGACTCTTCTTCATAGAGCTGCTAGATATGGTCATCTTAGTGTTGTTGAATATCTAGTTAATCATAAAGCTGATATAAATGCAAAAACTACAAGTGTTGAGTTTTTATATTTAATGATACTCCTCTTCATTATGCTGCTGATAATGGTCATCTTAGTGTTGTTGAATATCTAGTTAATCATAAAGCTGATATAAATGCAAAAGATACAAATGTTGAGTTTTTATATTTGGTTGGACTCCTCTTCATTTAGCTTCTCAAAATGGTCATCTTAGTGTTGTTGAATATCTAGTTAATCAAAAAGCTGATATAAATGCAAAAAATAAATATGAAAATATTCCTCTTCGTTATGCTGCTGAGAATGGTCATCTTAGTGTTGTTGAATATCTAGTTAATCAAAAAGCTGATATAAATGCAAAAAATAAAGATGGATGGACTCCTCTTCAATGGGCTGCTGAAAATGGTCATCTTAGTGTTGTTGAATATCTAGTTAATCAAAAAGCTGATATAAATGCAAAAAATACAAATGTTGAGTTTTTATATTTAATATGACTCCTCTTCATAGAGCTGCTTCTAATGGTCATCTTAGTGTTGTTGAATATCTAGTTAATCAAAAAGCTGATATAAATGCAAAAAATAATTATGTTGAGTTTTAATATTTAATGAGACTCCTCTTCATTGGGCTGCTAGATATGGTCATCTTAGTGTTGTTGAATATCTAGTTAATCATAAAGCTGATATAAATGCAAAGGAGGCAGAAGGGAGAACACCATTGATATATGCAAGTGATTCGAAGATTAGGGAGTTTCTCAAGAGTAAAGGAGGACAATAAGTCAGAAGATGATTAAAAACACATTTAAAGCTTTTTGAGTTTCTGATTCGTCTCAGTTAAAGGAAACGTGGAAAATAGAAAAAAATGGTAATGTGGTTTTGGAGAGAATACTTAAGGTTCAATGATTTGCCCATGTATGGGGAACATTATTTGATTCAACCCAAATACCTTTAGAAGAGAATTTGTTTACGTTTAAATTATAAATAGATAAAAAACCACATTCATTACCTTTTTTTGAATTTATTTTCAAGCTCAGGTTTGAAGTGATATTTGATGGAGAAAATTAGAGATATGATTAGGAAAAGCAATTTTTGAGAAACAATAATCAACATTTTATGAATATGTGATGTTTAAGTGGAGTGGGGTTATATTGTGTTCGAACACATGTACACATGTAGTGTATGTGCATTCGTACATATACACGAGTGTAGGCGTGCATACTCAATTTATACTTAAGAGCATATATGGGAGTGAACCTTATTAATGTGTGTGTGAATTCCTGCCCCACAACGGATTCTTGTCATGAATATGTGTCAAGAAGTTTGCGTTAGGTTGTCTAAATCGCTAACTTAGTTTCATTTGGCTCACTGCATCATTGCCATGATAGATGAGACTTCATCACTTGGGTGTTTATTGATCGTTTAAAAAAATGTCACATTTACGTTAGTTTATCACCTCACATAGTGACACATTAATGTTTAGCGACGACCAGATTGCGGCATTAACTCGTTTTGAAGAATCTCTTTATGGAGAAAATCCTTGTTTCGAGATGAGAGATATTGTTGATGTTGATTTTTGGGTTAATAGAATTGTGACTTTACCATCATTGCGTCCATTTCTTCTTGACGAAACTGTTAGTCTTTGCGAAAAGTATTGCAATATTCCTCTTTTCCGTGAAGAATTTACTAAGAATTCTGTTTATGATTGTCCGGTTCTTGTTCATCGCCTTTTTAAACGAGGTGTTCTTTCCTTTCAGGAGATAGAAGCGTTTTTTTGTCAAAAGTATCTATTTTTGATTTATTATTATTTTCGAAATGAAATTAAAGACTTTCCAAGCTTCATTAAGCATTATCAAGTTCCTATTTATATTGAAGAAACCTTTTTAAAACTTGAAGATGAATTTGACCTTATGATGGAATATGGTTTCTCTCCATCAAGTATTGAGTATTGCTTAAAATATGATGACGTTTCGAGTCTTCATAAATTTTTAATAAGCGCTAAACACGAAGAAGAATTAAGATGGAGTCCTTTTGAGTGGAGCAATAAGCCATCATCTCTTGATTATCTATCATTTTCTGGTTATTTTGGATCTGTATCATGTTTCAAGCAATTGTTATTAAACGGATATAGTATTAGCGATTCTGTGAGATCTAATGTAGTTTGTGGAGGGAATACTGATTTGTTTCATATATGTTTTGCGGAAATATCAAACCTAAATCGTTTTCTTTTCGATGCTACAAAGTATTGCCGCCTACCTTTTATTGGTTTTCTTGAGGAAAAAGGGTGTGATTTGAATTCTAGAATTGAAGATACCAAACTATTTGTTATGGAGAAACCCTTTTATATTATGCTTCAATATATTCTCATTTAAGTATTATTCGGTACTTAGTTACGAAGAACGCTGATATAAATCAACCAACATATTATGTTAATAGTTATTAGAGTTATATACCCCACTTCAAATGTCAGCAATGCGCGGTCTTCTTTGCATTGTAGATTTTTTGGTAACCAAAGGAGCCAAAGTAAACGAGAAAGATTGGAATGTTTCTTTGAATCGTATAATATGATACCTCTGCATGATGCTTGTAAGTGCAATAAATTTAAGGTTGTAAAATATCTTGTGGAAAATGGATCTCTTTTAGATGTGGTTAATATTGATGTATCGAATATCATTTTTTATTGACACCAATTGCTTTAGCCGCTAAAGAAGGCCATCTTCAAATCGTTGAGTATTTAGCCGATCATAAAGCTGATATTGATTATCTGAATTTAGAGGATTGTGTTATCTTTCTAGAAAAACTCCTCTGTTTTATGCAGCAATAAATGGTCATATTGAAGTTGTTAAATTTTTGGCTAGTCGATGCATGTCTATTAATGAAGAAGATGCATATTTACAATCATAATTTATGGAATGACACCTATTGATTATGCCAGAGAAGCTGGGCACAATGAAATCGTTGCTTTTCTCGAGAGCCAAATGAATGATTATTCATCATAATCTGAAATCGAACAAGAATAATAAACCAACTCAGTTTTGATTTGTTTATGAACTAACCAATGATCATCGATTTATCGAATTAATCATAACATTAAATTCGATGACACTCATGATAGATTATTTATGCAATATAGCTGAATGATCTTTGTTTTTCATAGTTATCAATGGTGAAGTTGTAGATTAAAAAGAAAAAAAAACTCTGCCTTTGGATCTTGAACCTTTCGAATTAATCGTCTCAAAATGCTTTGGTTTGTTTCATGTTTGGTTGATATTGTTTTTGGGGCTGATTTGTCGCTCTTATTTTTAGGCGAGAAATATGACTTGATACAACACGTTTTTATTGGAATTCCTCTCGGGATCGGAATCTCTACTTTGGTGTTTTATTATACATCTCTTTTATTAGGATTCAACACCTTTCATTTAATTATTCAAGAGATAGTATTGGGTTTTATCTCATATTCTTTTCTTATTCATCGATTTGTTAAGAAAAAGGTCCGTATTTCAAAGATGACACTTGAAACCACATTTTTTATCGTTGTTTCGATATTTATATCCGCCTATATGAGCAAAATAGCCTATTATCCCAAAGAAAAGTATATTCAAATATCTTTTAAAGGTGACTTTCACGAAGAATTGTCTCTAATGAATTCTTTTTTTTGTGGTGTGAATAGTGGTATGACTAACCTTTTCAAAATTAGGCATCCATATTGCTATAAATGCATTTCTAGAACAAGGTGGTTAACGGCAGCATACTCAGCAATGATGAGATGTGGTTTTGCAAATATTAATTTATCAATATGTTTCCCCTCATTTTTATATTTACTTTCATTTTGCTTTTGCTTCCAAAAATTAGCAAGCCAAGTTTTGAAGAATTTTGTGTTATCCTCGCTTACTTTGGTTTTAGCACTGTTTTGTGGAGGGTATGGGTTTTATTATTGGACACAAGCAACAACAAGGCATAATATGGATCTTGATTTTGTGTTTAATTTCGGTTCAAAACAAACTGAATGGTCCCATCCAATTTTTCACTATTTATTTGCTTTCAGGCCTTCTCAAATGAGTTTATCAATCGTAACAATAATAATGCTTTTATTGTTTAATAATACCAATAGGTTTATTGATAAATCTGATCTAATAATGATTGGGGCATTCCTGGGTTTGTTACCACCATTACAACATCAAGTTTTTTTCGGAGCTGTAATATTTGTCCTCACCAATTTGCTTCTTCATTTTCCTTTTACCAAAAGATCTGAATGGAAAGATACGTTTAAATCAATATCACTATTCCTGATTTCTTTTGTCATTGTAGGTGGTATTCCATTAATTTTATATATCCCAAGACCAACAAACGATTTTTTAATTGAAAAAGAGCTATTCTATCAGAACAAGAAAAATAGTGCATATGTATTTCCAATGATATCCACATGGACTGATGCACTTGGTCTATCTTTTTTGGTATATGCATTTTGTGGATGGTTTATTTCTGATTCGTGTTTTATGAAATTATACATCGCATCTATTGTCGTATTTATTTTCGGTAATCATTATTGTTTTACTCATTACAATCGACATAATATCATATTGTTTTATCCTTTCTGTATTATATTATATGCAATTATTTTGATGAAATTGCTACAAAATTTATCTAATATGTGTTCAAATGAAGAGATCCAAGGAGTCTTAATTGGTTTGGGAATGATAGTTTTTATTATATCAACAGGTTCTGCTGTATTAGGGTTTGTTAGACTCAAAAATCAAACAATACAAGTTTGGGATGAAGAAATGTTGAAAGCAGCTACTTGGATATCACAAAATACTCCAAAGAAAGCATTGTTTGCCGCTGCTCCTAATGACTATAACATTGTTTCGACTTTTGCTGGAAGAGTGTTATATGTTCATTCTCCAAGATTGATATGGTTTCATGGTTTTAAGGAATCAAATTCTCGAAAAGAATACACTTCATTTCTTAAAGATTTCTCAGATGACAGTTTGGCACCCAAAATCGAGTATATATTGAATTATGGGGAACCTGGATTGTCATTTTGGGTACCAGAAGGGACTGGTAAATGGACAACCGTTTATTCAGAAGGCAATGTAACCATTTTCAAGAGAAATCTCAATCATCCAAAGAAAAAATGAATGTTTGTGTTTAGTTTTCATGTGTTTTGATAGCATATAGTTTGAGACCAATATCACCTAATGATGATAATGATGATAAAACTCTATTCAAGAAATTGGCGATCGCAGCTGGTAACTTATTGAGAAAACCACTAAATTGATTCTTAAGCTGGGTCCATATCATTCTATGTAGATCATCCTGTGAATAGCGATATAGCACAATCCAGAAAAGATAAAACTGATGCAGCAAAAATGAATATATACCACTACGAGATTTAATTCTAATAGGAGTAAACAATACCATTATTTCAAATAAAGATAACAATTGCCTAGACAATGGAGGATTGGTCAATTTAGAATGGGCCATCTTAATTATTGTAATTATTTGATTATTCGATCCACCAAACATGTTAACAATGTAATTGATGATTTGATAAAAAGAAGATATTCCTATTGCTAAAAGCCAAACAAATGGGCATGTTCCAATAACCATATATATAAGTGACATTATAAGAATATGAATTGAATAATTAAGGAATATCCTATTAAATAATTTCTGCCTGGACGTTGTCTTAGCACTAATTTCCAAAAATGAACAAAGAGAGTACAAACAAACCGAAAAGAATAATGATAATAATATGAAGGATCGTCTCTTCATGAAAAAGGCAACTGACAGAACACAAGATACAACAACAGAACAACTTAAAGTTAACCAAAGCGCAGTGATCTTGTTAGCCATAAAATGACCGGCCAAATAAATGAAAACTGGTTTACTCTGAGTTCTCCAAAATAGTGAGGAGGGGGTCACCATCAATCACTGGTTTCAAGTACTTATCATCAGACATTATATGATTCAAGTCGATAGGGGTCTTCTTTTGGTGAGAAAAAATGTGACTTTCATATTCCCCAAGAACTTGTGCACTGCACACAAAGCACTTATTCATTTGTTTCATTGCTCGTGCATAGTTGACAAATCTTACGAGTTTATAGAAGTCTTTGCCTGTTACTTCACGAATTTCAGCAAAATCGAAATCGTGGAATGATTTCATATGTTGAATGGCTCCTTCTGGGTCAGTTAAAACTGCATCACATATCAAACAAGAAGTTTCATTGATTTCGACATCATCGAAATCTTTGACCCCTTCTTCAAGGGTTTCATCAATTTCATCGTCATTTTCAGCAATAACCTCGGCCCATTTTCGGTCTTCTTCAAGATAATTTACCATATAATATCTATCATATCTACTCTCCATAGGAATTTTGGTATTTGGCTTCTTCTTCATATGAGAAATCATTAACTGTTCATTAGGAAACTGTTGATAGCAATGAAAACAGATCTTTTTTGACATTAGTGATCTAAGATGAGTAATCAGTTCTTCAATGAAAACAAGGTTAGCTGGTCTTCCTGGGTTAAAACTGTGTTGTTCAAAAAGCCATTGAAGATATTCGTGCCATGTGCCAGTAAAGGTTTTATTACAGAATAAACAAGGAATAGAATTCTGGACTACTGTTCTTTCGTACTCATGCCTCTCCATAATTCTTTCCAGCCTAATCTTGTGGAGATGGGAACGAAGCTGCTTTTCAGATTCGTCGGTTACACTAATTGTGTCCTTTATATGGCCATAAGCTTCAACTTTTTCGATTGGTGGGAGATGTGTTTTCCAGTATAAAAGATATACGTCAAGCAAAGCTAGTGATGATAACTTGTTGATTACAAAATTATGCTTATCATTTAGATGAAAAAGAATATCTAAAGCGCTATGGCATTCAAAGGAACAATGAATGCATTGAAAAACAACATCTGGTTGATATCTGTCCAAATGTCCTTCAAACTCTGTCGAAATCTGCTTATGAATCTCTGCAATCTCCATTCTACTTTATCGTTGCTGGTCAGATACCGATTATTTTGTAAACTAATATGACTTTGGAGTTCAGACTACCTGGGTCTCTCGAACCCAAAACGATTAACGATTTGAAATCTCTTGGAGATAGCGTTGATCTCTTAAAAGAACTCAATGGTGCTAAAATGTCAATTAAATGGCCTAGAAAAGCTCCAGAATCAGATCCCGAGTTAAAATATAAAATTGCCAGAGAAAGGATGCATCCACGTAAGCTTAATAACCAAAATGAGCTTTCTGGAGGTGCTTACATGAGACAGCTTTCTGATATTTGGGTTATCCTAATTACTGTTCCAGCAGTTTCATTCGCTTTATATATGATATGCAAGTGGCTTAAGTTTCCGCCCCAAAAAAGCAAAATGATAGCGCTAATAGGATCGCTTATTTCTCTGTTTGCCGAGATTTTGCTCATTATCATTCAAACTCATAAAAAAGAGAAAGCTGTTTTATCACACAGGCACGATAATTAGCCCTTCAAAAAAAAGACGTTAATAACCAATTTTTATGAAACCGAGACCCTATTGTGATTTTCGACCCTCCATGGCCAAGAATCCCCTCTTGCAACGACAAAAAATGGGGAAAGCCCCGCCAACTACTCAAGATCTTCCTGGAGAAGACTTCACATATGGAAAACCTAGTCATGGTGATTTAAGTGTGAAAGAAATATTTAACCACTGGTCAGAACTTCAAATTCCCGGATCTACTACTTCTAGGAAAGATTTCAAGCCCAAAGAAGATTTTGTAGCCACGAATAGAGCTGCAATTCGTCATGGTTGCAAAACAGCACATGACTTCCGTCAATTCCACTTGAAACATCCTGTTTACAAAAAAACAGAAAAAGAAAGCGGAAATGCCGAATCGCAAAGTGATTTTGTGGCTAGGTGTCAAACAATGACGCATGGAAAAAAGACTTCTGTTTCAAACGAAATCAATGACTGTGTGACTTTTAAAACATGTAGAGATGCAAAAGAAAAAGCGGTTGCAAAGAAGCTCGCACAGGCAGAACTAGGTAAGTCAGTCCAGTTTTCATCAAAAGTGACATGGTCCAGAGCAGCAAGACCTACCAAAGCATCAAGAGGTCACACTTACCAACCTTATAGATCGCCAAGAGAGTCTGAAACGTTTAAGATGAAAAGATTCCTGAATATCGAACATGGGCTTGTCCATAAAGAATGGGAAGGAAAATAAAAATTTAAGTCACTTTTCGTTATGGAATTGGAACAACTGACAATAGAACAATTGAGCGAAATAGCCCATAGTGCGCATGATGGTAATGGCTCTATTGACCAAAATGAAGCCAACAGATTACTGTTGGAATTTGTAGAAAAACCAGATTCATATTTATTTGCCAAAGATGTTCTTGAATCTGATTCCCATATATATGCGAAATATACTGTATTAACTGCTCTGATTCAGTGCATTAAAAAAAATTGGATGGTGATTGAAGAAGATTTGAAAAATGAGATTCGAAGTTTTGTTTTTGATTTTGTTATGAAGAACAATGACAATCCACAATTGAATGATAAAGCTTCTAATGCATTAATAGCCATTTTGAATTATGAGTATCCAAAAAAATGGCCAGGTTTTATTGATGATGTTATTCAAATCGAACAAGAGTTTTGGAAAAATGCGATTAATATGCTATCTTTATTATTTAGACACGTAAAATCTTCATCTTCTGTGCCTATTACTAGGTTAAGATCCTCTCAAATGGAAAAAGATATCAAGCAGAATAAGAATCGAGTTATTAGTCGGATTTCTCAAATTCTTCGGATGTCTATTGATTCTGATCTCATTAAAGCCGCACTTATTAATCTCTCATTAATCGTTTCATGGACCTATCCATTTGATTTATTTAAATCTGATATATTTTCGGAATTATGTATCAAGTTTTTATCCAATCCTGAATTAGCATTACAAGTTGTGGGAATTATTAGCGAGATTATTACTAATATTACCTTTCCTGAAGGAGAGGATGATGGATTATCTCAACTCTTTGTATTGATGGTGAATTCTATAACTACAGTGAGCGAATGTGAAGACATGAAAAGGGAAGATCATGTATTAATTAGCTTTATTACTGCTCTTTCTACATGTTTTAATCATTATGGCTATATTATTGATCAGCCTTTAATGCAAGAAATTTATCTTACTTCTCTGAGGTGGGCATGGAAAATCACTTCTGAATCATCTGAAGTTTTATTTGAGCTTTGTATTGAGTTCTGGGTTAGTATTTGTCAAAGGTTGTATATCCAGTTCAAAAGTGGAGAGGTGAGTTCAATATATGCTGAGTTTGCTGGGAATCTTAGAACCATTCTGATTGAAAGAATGGCATCTCCATATGAGGTTTCTATTACCGAGGACTCATATGGTATCACTTATAGAAAAATTGTTGAGAACAGCTCAACTGGCACAATATTCTCAAATATGAAAACGTGTCTTGATTTTTTAATGCAAGTAGATTCTGACTCCACAATTGAAGCACTTTCGAACGCATATTCAATCATTGAAGAAGAAACATATCAGAATATTCAAAGATACCAGTCTTTTTGTTTTGCACTCAGTGCATGTGCAAATACATTTCCAAAAATGAGTTTAATTGAAATTTTACCAGGAATAATTGGATCTTATTTCGAAAAACTAAAGTTATTAACTGATGAAACAATGATCGAGCCATTTGGAATTGGAGTTATTTCTATATGTAAATATTATAGACTGGTCATCTTATCAAAAAACGAGCTTTTTTGTAATATAATGTCCAATATTATTGAAATAATGCGAATTGATAATCATCTTCTTCAGGAAGTTTGCATTGATTGTATTAAATATTATTCTCAGTTAAGAGGAGATAACCCATTACTGAGCAATCCTGATGAAAATTATCCAATGTATAGTGTGTTGTGTTCGAATTTGTTTGAAACATTTGAAAAACTCTCACAAGATGCAATTGTAACTGTATTTGATCTATTAATGGGTCTGGTTTCAAAAATGAAAAATCCCTCAATACAAGAATCAAGTATTAAAGATATTTATGAACTTATAGCCAATGATTGGAATAATTTAGTTGGACAAGATTTATGGGATGGTGATGTTTGTTTGAGAATGGTTATGTCTTTAAATAGGCTGAATAAGCTTCCCATTCATGTTTGCAGTTATTACAAAGGGTTTTTATCCGATATATCTCAAAGTTTTATTCGTGTTTTCCTTGTAATATCAGAGAATTGTAGATCAATAAGTAATTTCAATAGTATTTTACCCCAAATTGCTGTTAAATCCTCTATAGTTTCTCATATTCGTCTATTTTGTTCGTATTATCCTTCAATCGAAATTTTTACTGAAGAACTGTTTTCTGAGTATATTCCAATATTTTTGAAAGATTATTATTGTAATCCCCCCGAAACAAGGGTTAGAGATTGCCTAGATTTCTTCTCAACTCTCTCTGCAAGGCTAGAAAATAGTTTTGAATCATACTACCAAGATATAAAACAATATCTGATATTCCCAACAATTCTTATGATCAAGGACGATTATGATTCTTATCACGAATTAAGACAGTCTTTCTTTCAAATGATATCAACCTTGACAAAAACAAGCAAGAGATATCTTAATATATTCAATGATGAAGAACTTCATCTGTTTGTTAAAACATTGAAATTTGGTTGTAAGCATCCCGAACCCGAAATTTCCAAGAACTGTTTGGAGACTTTAACAACTATATTCCGAGAACTTAATGAAGTTTTTGTGCCTGATAATGCATTATCATTTTTAAATACATATTGTGTTTCCATTGTAAAATTTGCTTTTAAAATCCTAATAGATGTTACATATAAATTTGCCCTCAGAGAAATAAGTAATTTGGTGTTTTCTATTGTCAAGAATCAAGTGTATTCGGCTCGAATTGAGGATGTATATAGGGAATTTATCAAAATATTTTCTAACCAATCGCACACTTTCATCACATCTTTTATAATCGATATGATCAATTTCTCATCAGAAGAACAACTCTACAATTCTCTTAAAGATTTTCTCATAACATCTCAGGAAATTTCTGTAAATGACCCAGCATTTACTGAAGATGAGGCTAGAGACAGAATTAAAGAATTCCAATCAATGTTGAAGGGTGCAGAAATCAATGATCAGGCAGATTCTCAAGACTTTAGGGAATTGCAAAAAGCTTTTGAAAATATTAAACTTTAGTGAAATTGTTTAACTAACAACAACTACGAGATTCGTTCTCTTTTGGATTGGATAGTGATGTTTTCTTCTTGTTCTTGATCAATCGTTCGGAATTCATATCTTGAGCAATCTTTTTGAAAAGAGCTGGAACATTAACACCTGAGAGGGCGGATGTGTGAAATAGAGAAAGTTGGTTGGATTGTGCCCATTCTCCGATTTGAGAAGTATCAAATGCTGGATCTAAATCACTTTTGTTGGCACAAATATAAACTGTTGGATGTGGATGCAAATTGGGGTATTCAACTTCGTACCACTTACAAACATATCGAAAAGAAGATAATTTTGTTACATCCAATACCAAAATCACAACATCTGCATTACGCAGGTATAGTGGCATCATACTTTGATATTTTTCCTGTCCTGCAGTATCCCATATATTAAGAATAACTACATGATAGTCAACTATTTCCTGTGAAGAAATAAATGATGCTGCTATTGTGGGTCTATAGCCAGGATGAAAGGATCCTGTAACATAGCGATTTAGCAATGCGGTTTTCCCCACAGATTCCTCACCACAAATACACACTTTAAATGAAGGAAACTCTTCATTATCACGAGATGAGCGCATCGCTGCAGGTAACATTTCCCTTTATCGAAGGGTAAATAAAATTTATTTTTTTACATAGGTTTCGAGGGGCATATCTGTGTTGTTCCTATGGAAGGCCTTAAATATGGCAAATATACATGCAAATGCTATTAAGATTACAATGTAAAGATATATACTATATTTTTGAGAAGTTGGAATCTGTTGATTTGATAATTCTAATATATAGGTAGGGTGATTTGAATTTGGGGCTTTATAGATGTCAAATCTGGGTAAATTGAGGGTTGTGTATTTACCTGACGTAATACAATTTAGTAATTGAAGCGATGAGAGGTCGGCAGAATTCTCAAATAATGAACAATCTTCTAATGTTGGCTTGATATTCATTATCGATATGATTGTGTTTCCTCTATTCTTTAGGAGAAGAGAGTTTTTGATTATTGTGTAGCCTTGATTAAAAGAAATGAGTCCCTGGTCTCCAAAAGAATTCATTATAATGTTCAAATTGGCAATTATGTCGGTTTCTCTTGTTTGTGAAAAAAACATGATGCCAGATCCGATGTTTCCAATAATAAAAGAATACTCGAAGATAAAAATTGTCGATTCTTCAGTTGATATTGTCGAAAACTGAGAAGAAAGCTCATTTGATGAGGAATTCAAATACCTAATTGCCTGTGCGCCTCCTTTTAGGGATATTGAATCCAATCCAGTATCCTGATCGCTTCCTGGACAATTACTTATGTCTGTAGTATTCATAACTAAATTTAAGCTCTGAGAATAAATGAACATCGATAGGCCTTGTTCTGCTGAACACTTTGAAAATGCAGATTTACATATAATAACATCATTAGAATTCATACAAAATATTGCTCCTCCGTTATTTGATGGAGCAGAACAATCTAAAAAAGCACAGCCATCAATTGAAATATACCCTTTATCAGAATCAGAAAACAAGGCACCACCAGAAGATTTAACATCCTGACACGCAATAAAAAGGCAATTCACAAAAAGAAAGGAACCAAAAACAATATCTGGTTTACCTTTATATGTTTCGTTAGTATAGGTGTTTATCATTTTATGTAAATTGGTTGATTTTACATTGTAAAATATCTAGAAAATTGGGTTAGATTACCTGTGGTGGAAAAGGACAATGCCTTTCAGGTTTATGCTAACAAATGATACTAATTATGAGACTTGCATTAAGAAAATTACATTATTAGTCATTGTATGTTGTATTAATTTAGCAAATGGTTTAGAATTGACGAGACAATTACGACATATGTGAGCATTTATCTTGCTTAACATTTCAGAAACATGTTGATATTGTGTTCTTGAATAAATAGTCCGAAGTGTAAGGACATTGCCTAGGTAAAATCCTAATAATATATTGAGATTGCATTATAGATTTTAAATCGGAAACATAAATTCTAATGATTTGGAAATAACACTCAATAGTTTAAGCCAGGTGATGATGGGAAAACTTGGCAATTTGGAAACCCTTGAAGGATAAGATTCTAGGTGAAACAGATGAGAAAAATAATTGTCGCTCTTCTGATGAGATTGATATCATGAGTTTCGTAAACAACTGGTCAAAATGATTTGGAAATGCTGTTGATGACAATATGTAATTCTTAAACATGGATAATATTCTTTGTTTTTGCGCGTATGTGGCAGATGTGATGATTTCATTAATTAGAAGCCATTCTGGTTCCGATTCGATCATTCGAAACGAATGATTTTCGATAAAAACCAAAAGATGTTCAGTTGTTGATTCAGAAGATGAGATAGCAATATTGCATAGGACATGAACGCATAAATGATCAGTAATAAGTTGTTCAATATTTGAACTAAATATAGAGAATATTATATCAACAACTTTTGGCTTTGATACTTCGATTATTCTCACTAAATAACTCATATGCTGCTTGTTATCTATCCATGGGAGACCAATTAACAACTGAGCCATATCTTTTGAAACATTTGATGAATCTAAACATTTATCAATCAATATACGAAACCCTTCAACTTCATTTAGGAAGATATTCTGGTAACATACTTTTGCAACAGTCTCTGTTTGCTCATGGTTCAAACTACTGAAAGAATGTATGAGAATATCACATCCCGGAGCAAAATTTATCAATTCTTTGGTATTGGAAACAATACATTGAATCCATAAAGGATTATGACTTTGGATTTTCAGATTTATCGAAAAAAGAAATTTCACGCCATCCCTTCTCGAGCTTAATAGTGAAAACATGGGCATTAATTCTTCAATAAACCATTTTTCACTAACTGCTCCTGTGAATAATTCAACCATTACTTTTCTTGAAGCAGAAAAAACAACTTCTTTGGCAACTTTTCCTTTAAAATCTAATAGGGTACGAAAAACATTAGAATCCTCGCTTTTAAAATCTTTTTTAGCAGTTTCAGAAATGGTTTTCTGCTCATTTTTATTCATCAAAATTTAATTCTCCAACATTAAATCCGAATTTGGAGCAATTAATTAAGACATATGTATCATCTATTTAAAGCTTCTTAAAAAATTCGGGGTAAGTATTTGTTTAAATGGTAATAAAAAAAGAATTCATTATCATTCAATGTAATTTCCATATGAAAACAGGACCAAATATTAGAATGTTTGATCATGTCATACTGCATCAGGAAATATAAACAGCATTTTTTCTTTTCAGAATTGTTCTGTTGAGAAGGATTTCTAGCCTTACAAATTAAAAAAGTCTGTTGGAATTTCCCTTGGTTTAAAAAGATAGGGAATTCAGAGTGTTTCTACCTGTAGCGTCATACCTATACTATTTACAGTATTGGAAATAGTGACTATATTGATTTAATATCAGGAAAACATTCAATAGACAAAGGGGATTCACAATAAATATCAAAACAAAATGCTGAAGAAATAGAATCTTCATCTCTTGAAACAACTAGAGACCATTCATGATCAAAATCATCTATTTCCCAGGTCCAGTACTCGGAAGCACTGACTGCTGGAATGTTAAAATACAAATAATTCCCAAATACATAACTAATTTTCCTATCTATCCTTTGAATAGCAAGTGTATGTTTTGATCTCCCTGTTTTCTTGAATACAAAATGTGCCTCACATTCTTTAGGAAACTTGATTTTCCATTGTTTTAAATCTTTAACACCCGGTTTCTTCTTAAAAATTGATCGACCATCAGTATTCCCAGGAACCAGTATCCCTTCTCCGCTGATTTTATGTAAAGATTCATATTCCGGATCTTTTATTGGAATAATGGAAAAGTCATGATCGCAACGAAAGCAAAGGTAATATGATGAGTTAATAGCGTCAGCCATTCTTGATATAGTAAGTGTCCAATCTTGAGAACAATCATCAATAATCCAATCAAATGAAAAAAAATTATTAGAGCTTATTTTTGATCTATAATCATTATTTGTTATTACTGTAGTCTTTTTTCCGTTATTCTTTTCGAGAGATAGAATATGTGAAGTTATATTCCCAGAATACTCAAAACTGCCACCCAAAGAACATGAATTTGTGAAATGTATCCTCCATTGCTTTACATTTCCCGTGTGGGCATATCCAGAAAATGGAGATCTATTATCCCTTTCTCCGGTTTCCAATACACCAGTAATATATTGCACTTTCCAGAAAACACTTGGATCTTGGTACACCCCATAGTTTTTGAAGTATTGGGTAAAATCTCTCCACGATAACCAAAAAGAATGATCGTTGGCATATCCGCATTGTTTCTTTAGTTCTTTGGTCCATTTTTTAGAATTCTTGGAATAGTCTCCTTTCCATAAATCACAGCACCATGGATTTTTCAAGTTAATCAATTTCAGATTACCAATTTCTTTAATATTCATAATGACAAATGTATGATTGAATACCAAACCAAGATCTTTAGCAGGATTCCAAGAAGAATAATCTGGAAAATCACACTTATAAATAGCTGCACATAACATACACTTCTTATTAAATGCTTCCACAAACTTATAAAACAGTCCATCCTGTTCATATTCAGGGATATCATCAATATTTCCAATGTTACAATCACACCAACCAAATAATCTACGAAAAAACAACTCTGGTGACCCTCCTTGAGTTTCGTAATATGAACCCAAAATTTTTGCATATGCCTTTTCTACTAAACAAGCCCAATAAGAATCACTTTTATATTTCGGCCTAGCAAACAATGGTTTTCCACGTTGAAAAGGGATCAAAGTATCAATAATAACAGGAATTTTTTCTCCGAAATAACAAAAATATATGCAAACAACGCCCTTTTCGACTTCAATCACATCGTGAAATATTGACCTGACCAAATCTGGGTGTTGATCAAGGTACATAAACGTTCCTATGACAGGGCAATTGCCTAATCTTCCTTGTTTGATATCAGATGTTGGTTTATAATCAAATATATTGTTTTCATACTCTTCTTCGATTCTAATCCATTCAATATTCTCTTTGTTTCTGATTTCAATAGTGTGTGGATTAAAAACAGGGTCAATATATTTATTTTCTTTCGAATGGAAACGAAGAATATCTTCATATATTGATAATGTAAGTGGTTTATTGGAGATTTCCTGAAACAGATCCATTCGATTTGGCTTTTTTTAGACTTAGGATTTTCACAAAAAACGATTAATAAACAGAGTTACGCAATTAGATTTGCCACTGATCCAGATTTTTGCATTCTCAACTATTTTATATTCTTATTTATATTAAAAAAGATGATTCATTGTTAATTAATTATTTGAAGAAGGGAATGAAATCTATATAAATGAAGAATCTACATTAATTTCATTATTTTTGTGATTAGAAGATCTTTTCATCATTTTATTTGATGTTTTCCTGACCTAATGATTAAGAAGGAAGTTTTACTAAACTAAAGTCCTGCCAAATGTAGTCTCTGTTTCTTGGTCAAGCTTCTTTGGTTTAAAAACTAAGAACAGTACTAGAATTACGACTAATCCTGATCCTAATCCAATGAATAGCATTATATTGGTATTTTTCTTCTTAGGTATGGGTGTAACTGAACTGTCTTGAGCAATAGTATCTAAAAACTCAGTTGATTGTGTAACAAATTTAGCTAAAGATGTTGGGCCAAGTTTATTAGCTTGGATTGAATTACACAGTTCAAGTGATGCATTGAAAAGCTTACCAAAATCAATTGATGTGAGCATTGATAAGAATTCTAATGGACACAATTTGTTTGTCCATAATTCTTTAATATATGATGATATTGTCATTAGTTTATCAATGAAAATGAAGTTTTGGGAGAGATCTGAAAGGAGAACATCACGTTTCATCATGATATCATAAATGTTAATCAAAGAATTATGAATTCTATCAATAGGGATAACATCAAAACAATTTATTTTGCCTTCAACTTTGTTAACTACAATGCAGTCATAAATATTCAGAAAAGAAGCAACAGTTAGGGATTGAAGCTTATTAAGAGTTCCAGCAAAATCAATAAAAGAGCTTGGGATTCTTTTAAGTGCTAAACTTAAATTATAACTAGTTGATAATTCTGAAGTGAAATCGTTAAATAGTTTTACCAATTGATCACCATTAACACAAAAACATTTAATTAAATCAGATATTTGAATGTCATTGTTGTTAACATAAGAATTGATGTTGAACACTGTGTCGATAATCGGTTTGAAAAATGTTTTCAAATCAATTGGAATCATTGATAATAGCTTATCTTGTCGACGAGCAATGAATCGAATAGTAGAGAAAAGCATATCAATGAGACTATCTGTTGTATAACTAACTTCTGATATATGCATAACTTCATGGAGAAATCCTCTCAGTGTCTTTTGTTCAAACAATACCTTGGATAGTTCTATCATTTCAATAATTGAATAACCACCTTTAAATGCGGTAATCTTCTCCTCGATATTTGATGCAATTACTCGAATTACCTCCGCTAAATCGGTATAATTTTGATAGTTATAATAGTAGTCTTCATGGTAAAACAGTTGATCGATCGAAAAAGATTTGTTGTTCAGTGATGATATCAATTCATGAACAATATTAACTAAATATTGAGGACTAGCATCTGTTAAGTTCTCTATGTACTCAATAGCATCATTCATTTTGGTTGAAACATCACCAAATCTACTGAATCCATAATCTATCAATTCATAAAACTCAATTTTGTCCACAAAGAGGGCTTTAATGATATTTTTAATAGATTCATTTTTAAAGACTGAAGTAATTACCCCAATAATTTCACCAAAACCAATATTCGGATTAATTTGGAAAATCAAAGCTTCAAGATTTCCTTCATTGATAGAAAATCTTTCAAGAAATCCTTTATAATGAATTGGGAGAAGCTGACTCTTTTCATTCAAAAATTTATTAAAACGAGTCATAAAATCACCTGATGTATTACTATTCATTACATGTTTAACAAACTTAAGAATACAATTGGAAATATCTAGTGTCAAGTGAATGCTTGATTGGAATAAATCGACCAATACTCTATAAACTTCTTCAAAAGCTACATCAATGGAATTCAAATCAATCTTGCCTGATAATATGAGGTTGCGAAACACTGTGTTAATGCTATTGATATGTGGTGAAATATCTATTGGAAGAGAGCCAAAAACTGTTGAATATTGCGATTTCTTTTGCGAAACCATGTTGTCAATAGCTTTTATTATTCTTAAAATATATTTAAATTCAATATGAAGACTTGAAAACACTTCGGGGAAATATACTTGATTTGGAAAATAATGTAGCCTTTTGATTAGTTCTTTGGTGTTATTGTTGTTTAATCCAAGAACCTCAAGCCAAAAATCGATACTATCACTCATGGTTTCAATGAATTCAGAAATGTTAAGATACTTATTTTCCCAAAATTCATCATGATCAATAACAATAAGCTTGCAGATACTATCAACAGATTTGTTGTAGATTTGACAATATTCAATATAAGAATATGCTGATGAATTGAGTAATATATTCACATACTCTGTAGGAATAATTGAATCAGGACTAAAAGTATTAACAAATCCTTCAATTGCGGATTTATATGACCTGGAAAGAGATTTCTGGTATTCTCCACATGAAGAATTCAAAAAATCACTTACACTTTGGAAATAATATTGATAATAGTATATAGACTCAAAAAAAGAAACATCAGAAAAGCGGTTCTCATAATCTATGTTGGCGCTTCTTAAAGAAAACTTATGACCATCTTCAATACTCCCAGAGATACCTTTCCATGGAAAATGATTGTCATCTGAAGTTATATCCCTCCATTTATTAAATCCAATCATTTCCATTGTTTCAACAAATTTTGCATATGTAATTCCAGTAGCATATAATGATGTACAATCAAGAAAACTTGGTAATGAAACCAAGTATGTAGGGGATTCATTATTGTTCTTCTTATCACTTAAACTAAATTTGGCTAGGTTATTGTTAATATACTTAGGATAAGCTTTGCTGCCAATCATATTCATCTTCAAAAGCTCCCCAAATCCATTATTAGGAATGAATTCAATGATAAAACCTGATGAAGATACAATCTCCCCATTTGAAATGCCACTTCCTATTACCATAATTGGATCATCAAGTGATGAGTTATATATCTTGAAGTCTCCAATTGGAATTGGATTGAGAAAATTGTAATTGAATGTTGCTGCTACGGTGTTAATATAAACACGTGGTTGAACACATGAAGGATCGCTTTCATTAAAATCGTAAGCTGAAATTGACAATTCAATTAAGTTTCCATCAATAAAAATAATCTTATTGCTATTATTAGGGATTTTTGAAATCATGAATGAGAAATCATGTTTTGAACCCAAAATGCATTCTGCTTCAAACACAGATCCTCTTGAGAGAATAGCGTATTCTTTTCCTTTTTCTGTAGTATCAGGGGTGATGGTTTGGCGAAGATAATTACTGTCTTTATAATAAATCACTGTTCTTGAACTGGCAGTGTAGGTTATCTTTTCACCTCTATCAAGAGTGACTTTCTCTATCTTACTTAAACCAACCAATGGGCTAATTGCGATATCTGCTGCTTGTAAAAGTACAACAAGAAAAGAAAACATCAAGAATAAGTGAAATGAAAAACAAATTCAAAAAATAAGGAAATTTCTGAGAAATCTAACAATTTGTTTCATCCTTTCAAAAATGAAAGAAATAATTGTAAAACAATAGAGAATCGAGAAATAGAGTTCTCAAAAAGTCGATCTCGATAATTATTATTTTGTCTGGTTTATTATTTGTTCTCAAGAAAGGCTTTCATTAAAAAAATGAATGGTCAAATTGAAATTTCAAAGTTATCTAAATACTGAATTCGGATAATTAATGACTGATTACTGGAGATTAAGTTAGAATTGTAATTTAAATCCTTTGAAATATTGCTAAATCGAAGAAGTGTTGAAATCAGTAGAAAGATTACAATTTCTTCATACTCTGGTGTTTATAATTGAGGATTTGATTAATTGGAAACATTAAGAAAGCTTTTCAAAGAAGATTCCATTACACTTTCATCATTTTAAAAAGAATTGTGTTTTCAAGCTCCTTGATCCCTTCATTCGTTTGGTTTTAAAAAAAATTCAAAAACAATTAAACCTGGAAATGCACCAAATGATCTGCCTAAAAGGCTGATTCGTATTTTGGAAAATGGTGACTTAACAGAATTAGTTCAAAGCGAAAAAAGGATTTTGTGATTCTGTTATCAAAATTCTTAAGATTAAAATGTAAATATAAGAATAATTCATGAACATATCAAAAAGTCACTATAATATCATGAGTAAAAAGGATGTTTTTGCAAAAGAATTCTTGTTCTATAAGATTTTATTTAATTTGCTAGTTTTTTCCCAAATCACAATTAAAAGAGTTTTGTCAAACTTTGAAAACTGGAGATTAAAAGGATTTTTATATCTATTTCCAATGCTGTTATCGAGTTTTATATTTTATTCCTCTTTTTTTTTAATTAAAAACCAAACGAGCAAATACACCAAATCTCATTTTGGAAACACACATATGAAAAATTCCCATATAAATTCATTATTACATAGATTTGACACTCTTAACAGGGTTGGCTCTGAGTGTGAAATTGACAGAATTGATCAAGGAAGGTATTATGATAATGTTAGTATTATGATATCTGATTGTTTTTTCATGAGATCATTGGTCTTTTCTGGTGATGGGGGAGTAATAAGGATAAGTACTAGTACTCAATATATGAGCATTTCTTACTCAACTTTTAGTAATTGCTCTTGTTCTGGTTATGGAGGCGCTATATACTTCCAATCAACCAATTCATCCATGAAAATGATTTGTGCAACAAATTGTGATGCCTCTTATTGTCATTTTTCTTATCTTAGAGCTTCTAAAGTTAATCAAGTGGAGTTTCTTTCTGTAACATCTTGCTCTTGTTATACTTCCGGCTTTTATGTATTATTTTTACAAACAGGTGATCAGAGAGTTGATAATACTAATATTTCGATGAATAATGCTAATCAGGTTTCTGGTATCCTAATCAATAATCCGTTCTCGTTCACAAGTTTACATTGCACTTTCTCAAACAACAAGGTTATGAATAGTTTTTGTTTATGCTTCTGGTCTAATTCAGGAACAATGTCATTTGCTAATATTGTTCATAACAATAGTCCCTCAAATGGAGTTGTTTTTATTGATGGAGGATCACCAAAGATGAAATATTGTATCTTTCAGAATAATCAAAATATTCTATTTTGTGTTTGGTCTGGTTCTCTTGAGGTGTCTCACTCTTTTATTGGCCATTCATCAATCTCACTCTCTACTTCAACATCAGTATTACAAGTCACCAATAATTCTTTAACAACAAAAATGACTTATAATCTTCAATTCTTCATATCAGGTTACTGTAATGCCGATAATCCCCTTGTTATTCGAACACAAATGATAACAATTGAACAAAGATATAATAGACTGTTTATATTCTTATATTCTATAGTATTTTTTTTGATCCTCTAGACTGAATATTTGTTTCAATCAAACAATAACAGTTTTGTATTTTTGTAAAAATGAATAGGTTGATCAAAGAATCATCAATGTTATTGGAGATACTCAATCAGAAGACTCTTCATTTTTATAGATATTATTCTCTTCTTCTAATAATGAAAACAACGAATCATCATTTTTTTATTCTAAATGAGAATTAACAATATACAATACACACATCAACTAAACGAAAATCCTTGTGGCATTCCTTTAACTTTGATTGTCCTTCTATACCATTGAAAATTGCCTTCCTGTATTACATTCATTGCAACTGTAGGGTTTTCAAACTCTATTGCTACTTGTCCCTTTGCTATGGAGAATTTGGAAATGGCTCCATAACAAGAAAACTCTGGTAATATAGTTTTTTGGTCATATTGATGAGGAAGATTTGTTGCCACAATAGATCTAGTATAAATCATTTCAGACGGAGATTTGACTTCAATTGGTTCTTTTGGAGGGGCTTTAACTGGTTTTTCTTCCACTTTCTGAACAGGTTTTTCTTCTTTAGGAACAGGAGGGCACCAGCCGCCTTCAATTGGAGAAACAAACACCGAGTGACTTAAAATAAATGGTTTCTCACTTTGATTAGTAAAAACGAATTGTTCACTGATTTGGTAAAACACTTTCTCAAACTCGAAAAAACCGGTAGCATGAGCCATTGTCTGATTTTGGAATAATAACGCACTACATCTCACATACTTCCTTATTCCTTTAAGCACAACTTGATGGTAATCGCCCCTAACCATTATTGGATTACTCTCCAAAAATGTGAAGGAAAGAAGAGAACCATTAAGGTAATACTCATTAATCGACTCGGGTGCTTCTTCAAAAGACTTATAGAACTGATTTATCAGAGCTAATGAAGGCTCGTCTGCTATCATAAATTTATGGGAACCAAACACAGTATTTTTTATTGACTACTTTCATCACCCTAGTAATCCATCAGATCCGAGTTGATGATATATTGCAGTGGATTGTGTAAAGGATCATCTGATTGGGCAAACAGATCTTTTCCCGTATTTTTTTGTTTTTTGAATAGGAAATAAACCAATAGACATGATACAATTAGAAGGGTTATTGAAAACCCTAATAAAAACTTGCCCTCAATGCTTCCAAAAATCTGTTTGATGGCGCTATCTGTTTGTGTAATGGTTGGGAATAATGTTAATGATATTGTTGGAATAAGGGTATCAGAAATTGTTGGGTTTAATGTATACCCAATTGTGGGCTGAAATGTATCAGAGATCGTTGGATATAATGTATCAGAGATCGTTGGATATAATGAATCAGAGATGGTTGGATATAATGTATCTGATATAGTTGGATATAATGTATCAGATATAGTTGGATATAATGTATCAGATATAGTTGGATATAATGTGTCTGATATGGTTGGATATAATGTATCAGAAATAGTTGGATATAATGTATCAGAAATAGTTGGATATAATGTATCAGAAATAGTTGGATATAATGTATCAGAAATAGTTGGATATAATGTATCAGAAATAGTTGGTATTAGGGTGTCAGAAATTGAAGGAAAAAGAGTAAATGATAAGGTGGGATGAATAGAAAATGATAAAGTTGGAATAGGGGTTTCTTTGAATGTGGGATGGTGGGTATATTGTATGGTTTGAACAAAAGTATTTGATATAGTTGGAATGGGTGTATTGGCAGCTGTTTGGGAAAGAGTATTTGATACTGTTGGGTATAGAGTGAATGAAATGGTCGGCATCAAAGTATTAGATAGAGTTTCAATGGGTGTTTCATACAATGTTGGATTCAATGTCAATGATATAGTTGGTATTATTGTGTCAAATAATGTTGCATCCAATGTAAACGAAATTGTTGGATCTAATGTTTCTTCAATTGTGGGGTTTAATGTAACAGATATTGTGGGTATAATGGTGTCCAATGGTGTTAATTCTAATGTGTGTGAGATAGTTGGTATCAACGTCAAATCAAGAGTATTGCTTAATGTATAAGACACTGTTGGGATCAAGGTTTCGATTAATGTTGGTTCGTTTGTAAAGGATATTGAAGGAGAAATAGTTTCTATTGGTGAATAAGCTAAAGTGAAAGAAATGGTTGGCATAGATGTTAGATCTGGGGTTTTCTCAATAGTATGAGATATTGTTGGAATAAATGTCTCTAAAGGGGTTTCAATATTTGTATAGGACAATGTTGACGATAGGGTCCGATCCAATGTTGGTTCAAGAGTTGCTCTCTCAGTAGCAATATATGAATTAGATTTTGTTGGCATAAATGATGGTCTTATTGTTTCGATCATTGTATTAATTGGAGTGAAATCAAGCGATCTTGTCCTTGTTGCTAGTATAGTCTGACTTTTTGTGTTCTTAGGTGTTTCAAAAGGAGTTGTATCACAAGTTTTTGGCAAAGTGATACTTATTGTCGGCTCAATTGTTGGAGATAAAGTAATCATTGGTGTATTTTCAATACTCTCACTTATTGTTGAATTTGGCTCAAATTCATTATAATTTAGATGAATATCAGCAAATTCGAATTCTGCATCTGTGGATAATATGAATGAAGTGAGAAAAAGCAACATTTTGACAATGTCAGATGTAAATAGGGTGATCGTTTATACAAACTGGGGTGACTTACCATACAATAAACATTGTTGGATCTATACTAGGAACCGATACTATCAGGTCCTTTGATATATTATCAGTTTGTGAATCTGATCGAGGATTAGTGGGTTCTACCCTATTCCAATCCTCTGTGTAAATTGGGGGTAAAATATTGGTGATTATGGGGGCTTCTTTTGTTGAAAAGTTATTATCGAGAGTTAGCTCATCTCCGAAAATGCGAGGCTGAATGAGTGGCGATGATGATCCGATTTCCTTGGATATATTGATAGGCTTGAAAAAAATATCGTCGAACGAGGAATCAAAAGAACTAGCATGTGAAAATGTCTTTGATTCTGAGTCTGATGCTGGCATTAAGGTTGAATAGCTATGTTCGTGCAACAGTAATGTTTTGTTCCTAATTGGAAGAGATTTTAGGGATTTAGCCGTGGGAAGAAGGTCTGTTTCGTCAAATGAATTTGGGATTCTACCTTCCTTTTTCATCTGTATATAATGATATCTGCATTGCACATCACTTCTATTCCCCATTCCTGTAGCAATGCATGTCCATCCTTTATTCCCAACAGATAAAACCAAATGAATAAGTTTTGTCTCCTCTTCTGCGGTCCAGTGATCTTTTGATATGCGAGGATCAAGGCCTCGGTTCCATCTTTGAGCACATTGTGCCCTGGTTCTTCCATTTCCAATAAATAAGGCCACCAAAGCCCAATTATCCAATCCGAAACGATGAACAGCTGCAATTAGCCTTTGATCCTCATAAGAAGTCCATGTCCGAGTCTTTTTTCGAGCTAAATCAGAACTATCATATTTGTCCAACATTATTGCTGGAATCGGTTCATCTGGTGTGCTTAGTATAGCTTCCAGCCTTTCTATAGGTTGGCAACTAGAACAGAAATGAGAATATTCTCGAATTAGCTCTTGTGAAGAGATTTTTCCATTAATCCTTTCCTGCACCAGTTTCTTTATGGCCTCCATGCTCTCTTGCGACAGCGATGGCTCGCTACTATATATAAAACCCATAATAATATCCAATAATGGGTTAGTTGGTTGTTCTGGTTCCATTCTTTATGTGGGACTTGAGATATTTCAATTTTTTGTCAATAACTGAAGAAGTTTTTATCAATTATCTGATGACTTGCAATATCATCTCTCAAATTGAATACTTTGGAAGAGAAACTAAAAGAAATATTTCATAAGAACACAATTTTTTAAATTTTTGAATAGAGGTACTATTGAAAATTCTACAACAACGGAAAATTATCTCTCAAAAATAAATGCTGCTTGATAATTCTGATCATTATGGTTTTTGCCACAGACACACAAACAATTCAATTGAATAAAATTGATTGATATGGAGAAAGTGGTTGCTTTTACAACCCATGTAAACATGTTTATCGTGATGCTGTGAGATGGAGGAAATGCCAAAGGAACTCTTGAGCAAAATCCGGAAACGCTCTAACCGCAATGAAGCTAGTAGATTTCCGTATAAGCTATGGTCTCTTTTGGAATGGGCTGGAACAGATCCTGCCCGTGGTGAGGTATGTGGATGCGGATGGGTTAATGAAACCGTCTTTTTTCTAAATAAGCCGCAATTATGCCAGGTAATGGAGATAAAAGTCAATACTATGAATGTTAATCTGAATAATTTAGGGTTTTATCAGGCTGATGCACGAAAAGGGGAGAAAACTTTTTGGACAAACGATAAATTTTCCGCAAAGTCATCTCCTGATTCATTACAATCGATTAGGACTGTAGAATCTCATGTTTCTTATCCAGAAGGCCAATATTTTTTCAGGGCCGTGTATTTGCCCCTATTAGACTCAATGACTCTATATAAACTCTCTAACAGTGAGATTTCTAGTTTTAAAGTTAACGTTGTCAACATGTGGGAATCTCTTTTTCATTCCAAGTTTGTTTTTGCTGTGTCCTTAAAAGATTTCATAAGAGCATTTGAAGAAAAGGCATGTTTATATCATGATTACTACGTTTTTCAAGAAGCTTTAGATCTGAAAACCCCAAATACTGTGGAAATTCTGGAATTTGCAATTTTTCTTGCCAGATTTGGTCCATTTGATAGCCTAATATATAAGTTAAATCAGCTCCAACAAATAATTCCGGAAGTCAGACAGGAGACAAATCCACAAAGATCTATTCAGAGCTTTTTTGCTCCCACTTTTCATAACTGTTTCAGGTTTTCGCTATCTATTGGCGAATACCATTGTTATAATATTCCCCACATTAGTAGTAACTCAAATTTTCTCATTGATGAAGAAGAGAGGAGATACTCCTCATGGCAAATAGCTCTTCAGAATCAGAATCTATTGTCATCTGCAAACCCGATATTCTTTTAATCAAATGACTGTTAAAAACATCCAAAAACAGTTATAATATCATGATTCTTTTTTCCAGTATTGGTATTATATTCAAACTTTTTAGGGAGATTTATTGTTAATTAGATATTCTTCGATTCTATTTTTCTGGCTTTTTTGAGACTCGTTATAAAATATTACGAGATCTTTTGTGCATAATCTAAGTATTCGCTCAAATTCATTATTGTTGTCTGGTGGAGCAATCAGAAAAACCACCTCTGGCTGAGGAAAACTGCTCAACCCAATCAATACTGGTATAGTAATGATTATGTACTGATTCTTTGAGGGGAAATTAAATATAATATCATCACGAATTTGTTGAGAACTGTTCCCGTTGATTATTTTCCATGCTGAATATTTTCCAATATCATTGATGTCTTTTATATTATCAACCACAATAATCGAAGAATTATGCTTTTCGGTATTGATAACCTTAAAAACATTAATATTGTTTGAATTAATAAACCTCACTTTGCAATCATTAATCACTTTGCAGTTGTTAGAGTTAATTTTTAAAGTTGGGTAATTCTTAGGATCCGATTCAGGACCAAAAATGTCTTTCCTGTTAGGACCAGAAAAAAGAATTCGAGAACTCGTTTTTTCTATTGTGAGACTGCATATGACAACCTCTTTAACTTCTTTAAAATCTGAAAAATCATATAAATCATGATCAAACATTAGTTCATATCCTTCTTTTGCTAGGTTCTTTTGATTTTTATCGGTACTATCCCTCTGTTCAATTACAATTGCGAGACCATTAGGATGAAAAACAACTAAATCAGCATTTCTAGAATATATTCCTCTGGATGGATTTGATTCATGAAAAAAAGAAAAATCGCAATATACCTTGCATTGTTTGAGAGTTGCCTTTAGCCACACAAATAAAAGTGCCTTGGGTAATGATATATCAAAAAAGTCGGAAAATTGAATATAATATAATAAATTCTCTTGAATTGAACTCAAAAACTTGTAAATCTCGGCATTATCAAGATATTCAGATATACTATTAGGTAAACTGATAGGAATACCCATTCTAAACATATGATTCATAAATATATTGATAAAGTACTCTTTGATTCGATTATTAGGTATCCAAACTTTTCCATTATTATATTTGAAAAAGCCACTAATAAACAGAATTTTGATCAAATAATCTGTTGTTGTTATATTCATCATATCATAAATGTTGCTCAAATCCATTTTTTGATTATAAGCATATCCTCTAATGAAACCTGCAATGAGATCGGAAACAATATGTAGATTATCAGGTTCATTCAACAACTTATCAAGAGATTGATTCAAAAAAACACCACCTATATGTTCAGAAACAATTTTCGCTTTTTTTATTGACAACATCAATAAGCAAGGAAAATACAACCGATTGGTTGTTTCATCATATGTAGTTGGTTTCGTAAAATCCTTGGCAAAGGCTTTCATCTCTTCCAATGAACAAAACTGAAAGTTACCCAAATTAGTACTTAAGAGATTTTTCCCATAAGAACTGATTTTAAAATCTTGGAACATCTTTTCAACTTCATTTGTAAGGAATCCAATAAAATGTGATGTCAAAGGGGATGTGATATCATGACACTCAATCATCTCTAACCCTGCCAATTTCAATGAATGCGGAAAAGGAAGTTGACCTAACATTAAAAGAATTGGTTTTTGATGTTTTTCGGAATTATTGAAATCCTTTAATAATGAACAAAGAAAACTAGAAATTAGAAATGCCCTTGGATCAAGAAGATCATCATTTATACAATTTGCATATTTAACAAAACTATCTTGAAACTCATCAATAAATACCATTAATTTGAAACTTTGACCATTTGATAATAGAAAAATATCAGTAAAAAACCAAACAAAACATCGGAAAAATTGAAGAATTTGAGATTCCAATGTTGAACAATTCTTTTCTAAGATTTGTTTGAATTGATTAATAAGATTGACTCCAGCATACTTCATAGAAAATTCCTCAAAAGCGTTGCATAAGCGCTTGAATAATTCTTCAACAAAAATTTGAAATGTACCAGACAATAATCCGCGCAATGTCATATTAAAAATAAACATTTCTCCACAATTGCATAGCCAATCAAAACCAGAGTATCCGCCAGCATAGTTATCTTTAATGTATGTCCCTTTGAATAGCTCTTCAAATGATTCCCTATAATAATAGTCATAAAATGAACATATCATTGATGCTGTAAATGTTTTGCCAAATCTCTTTGGAGCAATCATATAATGAGGAACATCTGGATCAATTTCAAAAACTTCAAGTATTCTGGTTTTATCAATAGTGTAATTTGGATATTTTGATGTTCCAGCAAACACATGATCAGCAAATTGGTTTTTTCCGGTTTTAATAACATATTTTTCACCATCTCTATAAAAACACCCTTCCTTATCATTCCCCCCAGCAGAAAATTTGGGTTTCTTGTTTGAAAAGTAGTCTGCTGGGATTCTATAAACACTAGGAATAATTTTTCCTTCCATAACCAACAGCACCCTCTAAACCGATCTTGAAGTTGTAAACTACTCAAGATATTGTTGATTAATGTCACTTTTTATAATTGATAACATTATCAAATATAAAAATAACGTCTCAATTTTTCATAACAATTTCTAACAATTAATTATTAACGGTCCAAATATAGTTTTGAATTTTTGAATAGCTTTTCCGTTTTTTTCCGTTACTGGATCACTTCACTCTTCATAAATGCGTGAAGTTATTTCTGTCCATGTCGGTCAGGCTGGTGTCCAAATTGGTAACGGCTGCTGGGAACTCTACTGTTTAGAACACGGTATCCAACCAGATGGTCAAATGCCATCTGATAAGACCATTGGTGTTTGCGATGATGCCTTCAACACCTTCTTCTCTGAAACTGGTGCTGGTAAACACGTTCCACGTGCTGTCTTCGTTGATCTTGAACCAACTGTCGTTGATGAAGTTCGCACAGGTACATACCGCCAACTCTTCCACCCAGAACAACTTATCAATGGTAAGGAAGATGCTGCTAACAACTATGCTCGTGGTCACTACACTGTTGGTAAGGAAATCATTGACCTTACTCTTGATAGAATCAGGAAGCTCGCCGATCAATGCACTGGTCTTCAAGGATTCCTTCTCTTCCACTCCTTCGGTGGTGGTACTGGTGCTGGTTTCGGTTCCCTCCTTCTTGAGCGTCTTTCAGTTGACTACGGTAAGAAGTCCAAGCTCGAATTCACAGTTTACCCATCCCCACAAGTTGCTACAGCTGTTGTTGAACCATACAACTCAATTCTTGCTACCCATGCTATGATTGACCACTCCGACTGTGCTTTCATGGTTGACAATGAAGCCCTTTACGACCTTTGCCGCCGTGCTCTCGATATCGAACGCCCAACCTACACTAACCTTAACCGCCTTATCGGTCAAGTTGTTTCCTCCCTTACTGCTTCCCTTCGTTTCGATGGTGCTTTGAACGTCGATTTCACTGAATTCCAAACAAACCTTGTTCCATACTCAAGAATTCACTTCCCAATCTGCTCATATGCTCCAGTTATCTCTGCTGAAAAGGCTTACCACGAACAACTTTCTGTTGCTGAAATCACAAACACTCTCTTCGAACCAGCTAACATGATGGTTAAATGCGATCCACGCCATGGTAAGTACATGGCTTGCACACTTCTTTACCGTGGTGATGTTGTTCCAAAGGATGTTGGTGCTGCCGTTGCTACAATCAAGACCAAGAGAACAATCCAATTCGTTGACTGGTGCCCAACTGGTTTCAAGATTGGTATCAACTACCAACCACCAACTGTCGTTCCAGGTGGTGACCTTGCTAAGGTTCAACGCGCTGTTTGTATGCTTGCTAACAC